>JAAIGF010011652.1_pt1 | contig 236654 bp, 190 predicted proteins | sample 6487441 | NCBI WGS metagenome assembly JAAIGF01 (sample SAMN13974129, study PRJNA590717) | phyllosphere metagenome | biome: pepper field; feature: multiple bacterial spot infested pepper fields; material: pepper leaves; isolation source: leaves from pepper fields | host: Capsicum annuum ... | reverse complement strand
TTGAGCAAACGGAACGATACATCTTTAAAAATAGCCCGGTCACCAAAACCGTGGCTTAACTTTTCTACATTTAATATACTCATGCATTACACCTTTTCTAGTGGACTTGAGTCTGCGTGGATTGCGAATCAATAAAGGCAGGCTCATCTTGTCCTATTATAGAGATATATAGGAGACAACTCAATGGAAAGTTGAGCGATTACGCAGGTTTTTCGATACGAACCGCAATGAAGGCGATCACATTTCCAGATAAATCTCGTAAAAGTCGAGTCTCTCACGGGCAAAGCAAATTGCAATTTGTCCTTCAGGTACTTTTTTGCCTGTAAATCCACCAAGACACAAACCTAGCTCAGCAAATAGTACATAGGTTCCTTTACTATTGCGTGTAACGGTATACGTTTGCTCCAGCTTCTTTAGCGCATCGGCATCCACAAAAATATCAATATCATCCACTTGCAGCTTGTCGCCCTTTACTATAATCACATCGGCTAGCTTTTTCTCGATGTATGTACAGGTGACATTGCCACGAATTTCGCGGATTTCCTCCATAATGTCATCCTTCTCCACCACAGGCGCTTTACCAACTTTTTTGGTGATTTGTGCTTGTTTATTGCCGAATACGTAAGCATCCACACCTTCATACGGGGTTAATTTCATAGGTATACGTGACTCCCTTCGGTTTATGTATGTTGTTAGATGTCTATGATCGTTTGGTGCTAAGATTGTTATATTGTCCTGTACATCAGCCACTTGTCAGGCGTTGTAACTGATGCTTTAATGCAGACTCCATCTGCTGTTTCTTCATTTCATAGACTTCTAGAAAATCGTTATAGTCGCCAACATAGCGATTCAATTCCTGATTTTCGATGTGATAAATGGTGTTAATGACGCTGTTCAGGAATGGAATATCGTGAGAGATCAGGATAAACGCATTCTCGTATTCTTGTAGATAACGTGTCCGCCACATAACTACATTTACTATACTCATATATTACACCTTTTCCTGTGGAATGGAGTCTGCTCGGATTTCAGATCAATCCGGACAAACTCAGCTTATCCAGTGTTAGCAATTTTCTAACACGAGTTAAAATGAAAAAAGATTTTTGCGTGATCCAAAAATTATACTTATCCTATTATAGGAATATGTGAAGAGACAACTCAATGAGAAGTTGAGCGATAGATGTTAAAAATTGTACAAGGGTAAACCTGGCTTTTATCACAAAGCCTACAACGAGCTACAACAAACATGACCAACTGCATAATAAACAGGAGCTACGAATAATTGATCATCCGTAGCTCCTGCTCATCACTTCTAACGCTCTATTACTTTCGATTGTCAGCTTAAACCTTTAAATCTGAAATTAGCCCCTCTTCTTACGTGTCATCACGTCGAAGATAACTGCCAGTGCCAGTACGGCTCCACGAATCATGTATTGATACGAGATACCCACACCGAGCAGGTTCATACCGCTGGATAGCGAAGCCATAACGACCGCACCAATGATCGAACCTGTGATTTTACCAACACCGCCGGCGGCGGATACGCCACCTACATAAGCTGCGGCAATCGCATCCAGCTCGAACAATGTTCCTGCTGTTGTTGTTGCGGATTGCAGACGTGCGGTGTACATAATACCGGACAATGCAGACAGCATCCCCATCGAACCGAATACGATGTACGTAATCTTCTTCACGTTAATCCCGCTCAAGTGAGCAGCTTCCGGGTTACTACCTACCGCATAAATGTGACGACCCAGCACGGTACGTGTGGTTAAGAAGTGGTAGATCACAACAACGATCAGTGTGATGACAACCGTCCAGGAGAAACCGTTATACCCTGCAAGAATCCAGGTTACATAAGCGATAATCGCGGATACGAATACGAGTTTCACCATAAAGATCGGCTTGGATACAACCTCGAACTTGTATTTCAGCTTCTGATGGCGCTTACTGAATTCAGAGTAAATGAAGAACAGGATAATCAGTGCGCCGATAATGAGCGACAGTAGGTTCAAGCCACCTACATCCGAGATCGCTGGCAAATAGTCATTACCGATCGCATTGAATGTTTTGTCTTTAACGATGATCGTTCCGGTATTCTCTGTTACTTGTAGGAGCGCACCACGGAAGATCAGCATCGCCGCAAGTGACGATACGAAGGATGGGATACCCACAGAGGCAACGAGTACACCATTGAACATTCCGATCACGATACCTAGTACGAGAATGATTGGAATTGTGAAGTAAACGGGCATACCGAGCTGAGATAACATGATGGCTGCGATCGCACCCATAAAACCAGCCGCAAAACCGACCGACAAGTCGATATGACGAATGACGATAACAAGTGTCATACCGACAGCCAGTACAGCGATATATCCGGTCGCATCCAGCAAATTACTAATATTCCGTGAAGACATGAACAAGCCGTCTGTCAAAATGGAGAAGGTAAGCATAATAACGAACAATGCAATGTACATCCCGTAATCGCGAATGTTCACCTTGAGCAACGATTTAGCTTCAGTTAAGAAGTTCACAGCGAATCCCCCTATTGAGTTGCAAATTTCATAATTTTTTCTTGATCGGCTTCTTCAATCGGCAATTCGCCTTTGATTCGCCCTTCAGCCATAACATAGATCCGGTCACTCATGCCGAGTACCTCTCCCAGTTCAGAGGAGATCATAATAATGCTCATACCTTCATTAATGAGCTTGTTCATAATCGTATAAATTTCAAACTTGGCACCTACGTCGATCCCCCGTGTCGGCTCGTCCAGAATGAGCAGCTTCGGGCCGACGAACAGCCATTTACCAAGCGATACTTTTTGCTGATTGCCACCACTCAGATTGCCGACCACCTGCTCGATGGAGGATGCTTTGATGTACATCGAGCTTTTGTAGCCAGTAGCTACCTGAACCTCCTCGTTCTCATTGATCAGCCCACCGGAGGATACACCCTTCAGATTGGCAGCAGTGACATTGTTTTTAATATCTTGAATGAGGAACAGTCCGTCGCCCTTACGATCTTCGGTTACATAAGCAATACCGGAACGAATCGCTTCACTCGTATGACGGAATGTTTTGGGCTTTCCGTCGACAAATAATTCGCCTTCGAGCTTATAATGCTTTGGATTACCAAAAATACTGAGCGCCAGTTCGGTACGTCCTGAACCCATCAGTCCAGCGATACCAACAATCTCTCCCTTTTTCACCTGTAGGTCTACATTTTTGACCACATGGCGACCAAGCTCTTGATCGTAAGCACTCCAGTTTTTCACTTCCAGGATCGGTGCGCCGATTTTCTTATCTGGACGTTTTGGATAGATGTCCTCGATATCGCGTCCAACCATGTTTTTGATAATGGTCGCTTCGGTTAATTCGCCTTGAGACGCATCGAGTGTACAGATTGTTTTACCATCCCGAAGGACGGTCGCTTTGTCTGCAATCGAGATGACTTCTTTGAGCTTGTGAGAGATCATGATGCTTGTGATTCCCTGTTCTTTTAGATCTCGGAGCAGTTCAAGCAAGTTCTCACTATCATTTTCATTCAGTGCAGCAGTTGGTTCGTCCAAGATTAGCAGTTTCACGTTTTTGCTCAGTGCCTTGGCGATTTCGACCAGTTGCTGCTTACCCACACCCAGATCGCGGATTAATGTCTCTGGATTCACGTTCAGCTTAACCTTTTGCAGCATTTTACGAGCTTCGATAATCGTCTCATTCCAGTCGATCAGTCCGCCCTTTTTCACTTCATTCCCTGCAAAAATATTCTCGTATACGCTCAGGTCAGGGAATAATGCCAACTCCTGATAAATGATCGCAACCCCTGCTTTTACGCTATCGCTAATCTTGTTAAAGCTCTGTACATTGCCTTCAAAAATAATATCTCCCTCATACGTGCCATACGGATATACTCCGCTGAGTACTTTCATAAGTGTCGACTTACCCGCACCATTTTCGCCAATCAGACAATGAATCTCGCCTTTGGCTACTTTGAAATTAACGTCAGATAGTGCTTTTACACCTGTAAAGCTTTTGGAAATGCCGCGCATCTCCAGAATATTGCCGTCCATGGAATTACTCCTCCCTCACCGGGCGATCTCTGCGAATTGAATCCTGCCGCATATTTGTTTGAAAGTAGATTGAATTGCAAAACAGGAACAGCCTCCCGTCCCTGTTTTGCCATGTAGCTATAACGCTGCTTCGCTTACAGTCCGGTGAAATCAGAAGCTTTGTAGTAACCGGATTCGATCAGCTCTTTTTTCACATTATCTTTGTCTACCACGATCACGTTCGTTTGTTTTGCTTTTACGTCTACGCTACCGTTATTGTAAGAACCTGTTGTTTCTGGTGTTTTGCCATCCAGAACTTCAACTGCCATACCCATTGCATCTTTTACAAGAGTACGAACGTCTTTGAATACCGTCATAGATTGTTTGCCATCAATGATGTACTGGATGGAAGCTTGCTCTGCATCTTGACCTGTGATGACATAGCTCTTGATTGCAGAATCAGCGCCAAATACGTCAGCGATCGAGCGTGCAGTACCATCATTAGGTGCCAGAATCGCTACATCGCCTTTCATGTCAGCTGCAGCTGCAGTCAGGTGAGTCTGTGCTTTGTTTTTCGCTTCGTTTGGATCCCAGTTCGTTGTTACCTGACCGATGATTGCACCCAGCTGGTCACGAGTCAGTTCTTTTGTATCTTTCATTGCATCTGCTTGCGTGGAGTTGGCAATTTTGAATGTGCCATCTGCAATTTTAGGTTGCAGTACTTCCCATGCACCTTGGAAGAACAGGAATGCGTTGTTATCGGATGATGCTCCAGCGTAAAGGTACAGTGGCTCGCCTTTACCTTTTGCGTGGTCAACCAGATATTTCGCCTGTGCTGCACCTACTGCAAGGCTATCGAATGTTACATAGTAGTCTACTGCATCCGTGTCTGTGATCAGACGGTCATAGGAGATAACCGTGATGCCTTCTTTTTTCGCAGATTCTACAGCTGCTGCTGCCGCTGCACCGTCTTGAGGACAGATGATCAGCACTTTGATGCCTTTATTGATCAGTGTTTCCACGTTTTCTTTTTCTTTAGCAGAAGAACCTTGGCTGAACAAAATCTCTGTCGAATATTTCGTTCCAGAGAGTGCTTCTTTGAAGCGTTGCTCATCTTGTACCCATCTTGGTTCATCCTTCGTTGGTAGTACAATTCCTACGCTGATTGCGCCGTCTCCGCCGCTACCACTGCTTGCTCCCCCGCCTTTGTTACATGCGGACATCACGATGGAGAACATCAAGATGATGATTAGCAGCGAAATACCTTTAACGTGTTTTTTCAATGGTATTACCCCTTTCGATGCTTGTCTGTTTTGCTTACGAGTTCATCATATCATCAGGAGCTTCCAATGAAAGCGCTTAAATATAGCATTCTTTTGTTACTATCTGTAAATTTTTATCATGGAGTGGGGAGGGCAACTTTACAGGTTCGATTTTGGCAGCATTCACTTCGGGAAGGAATAAGGGGACAGACTCAGGTGGAGGGGCGGGAATCTTTTGGAATGGGGAGTACATGAAGATTCCCGCCCCTCCAAAGTCGTCCTTTCCCCTTATTTCCTTCCCTGCGTTCCGTGCTTTTGCATCATGTTGTTAGACGTAAGAGTTGCCTTTTGTGGGGAGTAGTAGGTAAGGGCGGGTAGAGAAAGTTACTGGAAGTTTCTCGAAGTTCAAGGAGATTTGTTATGTATAGGTTCTGCTATTTCACTATTTCAATCTATGAATTGCTAGATTACAAAATACGTAAAAACGGACTAGAGTGTAGCAATATTATATTGCTACACTCTAGTCCGTTGAATTATAAAATGATGATTGGTCAGTCGCAGGTAGAATACGTTCTTGTCCTTTGATTCCTTTGATCGTGAAGGTGGATTATGATGTTTACTTTGTTTATTTGGTTTGACGATCACTTAGGCTTAATGCCTTTGCTCACTTATCTCTGGCATTGTTGATCTTTCCGTTATTTTCCTTTACCGTAGATCGCTTCTTTGGAGTGGAAGCCGTCGGCGATTAGGGTTTGGTTAATGTTGGAGGCGTTGACGGCGATCGGGGAGAGTAGTACGGACGGGACTTCGATTTTGCCGTTGTTGACCTGACGGTTGGTTTTGATTTTTTCATTTTTGGCGAGCTGGATTGCTAGTTCGGCGGTTACGTTGGCGAGTTTGCCGATGGGTTTGTATACCGTCATGGTCTGTGTTCCTTGCACGATGCGTTGAGCGGCTGCAAGGTCGGCATCTTGGCCGGCAACTGGAATTTTGCCGGCTAGTCCTTGCTCCTGTAGAGCTTGAATGACTCCGCCTGCAGTTGCATCGTTAGCGACGATCACGGCATCAATCTGGTTATGGCTGGCTTGTAGCGCTTCACGCATATGCTGGAGTGCAGAAGCAGGCTTCCAATCTTTGGACCATTGATCGTAGACAACGCGTATTTTGCCTGCATCAATCCTGGGCTGTAAGACGTCGAATACGCCCTGCTTGAACATATGTGCATTATTATCGGTATCTGCTCCTCCAATATAGACGTACTTTCCTTCTGGAACTAAAGCGGTAATTGCTTCTGCCTGAAGCTGTCCAACCTGTTCGTTATCGAAGGAGACGTACAGATCTACATCGGCGTTCTTCACGAGGCGATCGTAGGATAGTACCTTTACACCTGCACGGTGTGCACGATTAACGATGGCTGCGGTCGCGTCTGCATTATGCGGCACTAGTACCAGTACGTCGATACCGTCGGCGATCATTTGCTCGGCTTGTTGGATCTGTTTGGCATCATCGCTATTTGCAGATGTCACGGTTACCTCTGCTCCTAGCTTTTTCGCGGCCTGAATGAAAAATTCACGATCCTTTTTCCAGCGTTCTTCGACAAGCGTATCCATGGCAAAACCAATTCGAACGGGACGATTTGCCAGAGAAGAGGGATGTTTCTGCGATGAAGCCGATCCATTTGTCTGTTCATCTGGAGTGTATTGCTGACGAGCATGATTACTCGTCAGGGAATCGGCTGTTGGTACACTAGATTCGGTCTGTTCCTTTGCTGGTAAAGTAGTCTCCCCATTTGAACAACCGAGTAGACTTAGACTAAGAAGAAGGAGTCCGATGAGTACAGCGAAGTAACGTATACTATTGTGAATATCATTTGTAAGTATCCATCTCCTGGTATTCATTCGCGTGCTCCTAGTAATGTTTTGCGATATTCCGTGGGCGACACATCGGCAAGCTTTTTGAACACTTTGCTAAAATAATTCGGGTCGCGGTAGCCAACCTCGTAGGTAATCTCCTTCAGACTTAAGTTTGGATCAGCCATTAGCTTCTTCGCCTGTGTAATCCGGCATTCCGTTAGAAAATCAATATAGTTCACGCCCAGTTGTTCCTTGAATAATTTACTAATATAAAAGGGGCTTAGACCAAATTGATCGCCGATCCCTTCTAGTGAGATATCCTCACGGGAATGCTCCATAATATATTGTTTGATCTGCCGAATCGTATCCGGCTTGATTTTCTGACTGTATTCATCGGATTGACTACGCATCTGCTCTAGCATGAATGCTGTTTCGTAGCGCAGCTGACGATAATCCTGCACACTGGAAGAATACATCGGCGCTTCCAGTTCAACGCCCATCTCTGTGAGCATGCGCGAAGCAATCCATAGTCGCTGCAAAATAAGCTGCTGCGCATGAAGACGATCGAGTCCCTGTTCCTCATAAAAGCGAATGAACTGCATCGTATCATCACGCACATGATCCCAATCCCCGATGCGTACCTGATCGAATAGTCGCTGCTCGGCAAGTCTTGCTTCCCGGTGACTGTTATCCGGTGTATGTGTAGACGCATGATCCATATAAAAACGATATTTCACTGGCAGATTTGTATTACTCGTAGCGATTAATGCCTCCTGATAAGATTGTCGTAACTGAGAGTGCACACCATACGCATTACCAATACCGATAAAGCATTGTCCACGCAGCTTCGTTCCAGCAGCGACCAGCAGTTCCTGCGCAAGCTCGGACGCTTGAGCACGTAAGGATTGTCCAGTGCGGCGAAAAACAATAATCGGAATCTGGCGACCATTCAGCGCTCCCACCAATCCACTTCCTGTACGGCTGATCTTATCACGGATTGTAGCATACAGATGATCCCCTTCCTCTGGGATAATGACGGCGAGAGCGAACTTCTCACAATCTGGATTCACATTGAGCCAGCCTATCATTTCGTCCAGATGCACATCATGTACATGGTCAAATAGCAATTGAGTTACCATATCGGTTTCAATGACCGGTAGTAGTCGCTGCAATGTATGATCTCGCTGCAGGTTTTGCTGACGACTGGATCGCTCCTGTTCAATCTGTTGCAATACACGCTTTACAGTAGCGATAATCTCCCCTGCCTTGCTCGGTTTGAGTAAATAATCTTTCACACCAAGCTTCAGCGCACGACGCGCATAATCGAAGGTATCGTAAGCCGTAATCATAATAAACTTGATATCTGGAAAGCGAGCGCTTATCGTCTCCGTCGCCTCGATGCCATCCATTCCTGGCATTTTAATATCCATCAATATCAGATCAGGCTGGAATTGCTCGGCAAGCTCTACTGCAATTTTGCCATTTTTCGCCTGTTCGATTGTAATGTCCGAAAAGCCGCGCTGCAAAATCGCCTGCAATCCTTCACGTCCCACCTGTTCATCATCAACGATAAGCAGCTTCATCATAGGTGTCTATTCTCCTTATTTTCGGTATCGTTAATCGTACGCGCACGCCTGCCCCTTCGGCACTATGAACCTCAATCACGTCATGCACGCCGTAAAATAATCGAAGTCGCTGTACAACATTCGTGAATCCAATTCCGGTGGAATGACCTTCGCTCTCCATCGGTTGTTCGTCAAGAATCTGCTTGATCTTCACATGACTCATTCCGGGGCCATCATCGGCAATCTCAATGACCACATGCTCACCTTGATCGCGTACGATCATTTCAATCGTTCCTCCATGCTCGTCTGGCTCTACTGCATGGTTGATCGCATTTTCAATAATCGGTTGTAACGTAAGTCCAGGCATCTGAATGGACAAGCAGTCTTCATCAATATCAGTATGCAGGCGAAGTCGATCGGTAAACCGAGCTTTTTGTATTTCCATATACTGCTTCATGACTCGGACTTCTTCATATAAAGTAACCGAACGATCCAGACGCTTGAGATTGTAACGTAGGAGTCCCGCTACACTAACAAGCAAGTCACTCGTTTCTTCTGCCCCTTCTAGAAAAGCTTTCTTTGATAGTGTATCTAGAATATTAAATAGGAAATGCGGATTAATTTGGCTTTGCAAGCTACGTAGCTGACTTTCTTGTAGCAATAGCTTATTCCGCTGGAGCTCATTCTCAAGCTGTGCCTTCTGCTGAATCTCAGAGATCAATCCATTGATGCTAATCCGCATATGTTCGAACATTTTAGCAAGAAAAGCGATTTCATCTGATGAATTCACACGTACCTGTAGATCGAACCGTCCTTTGGCTAGTTCCTGTGCTGCGCGGGTAAGCTGCTGAATTGGACGAGTGATGCTGAGCGAGAACCAGTAGGTGAATAACAGTAACCAGAACATCATCGTTACGAGAATCCAGATGCCTAGCTTTTTCAGCTCTGCCGATTCCTGAATGATCCCTCGGTAAAATTGTTCATATGTGCTAAGCTCCTTGTCCAGTAAGGTTAGCGTCATATCTGAAATGTACTTCGATACACGAGTCGCCTCAGCAAATGCATCTGCTGAATCCTCACTTTCTTTTTCCGAATGAAACATGACCGCTCGTTCGCTTGTATCAATTAGACTGTCGATCAGATTGATATATCCGGTTAGCGCAAAATCATTCTCACTATTGCGCAGGTTACTAATATCAAGCTGGGCTTGTCGAAGCTGATCTTCCTTGCGTCTCAGGCTACTCAGATTGCCTTCGGCCGGTGTAATCAAATAACTATTGAGCGATGTAACGACCTGTTGACTGGAAGTGGTCACTTCATTCAGGCGTAAATATCGCTGTAATATTTCATTGTATTGATTCTCTGTCTTCTGGTTGTAATACATCAAAGTAATCCAGATCATCAGCATAATGAACATGATAATCGCCGTTAACGTCCATATTTTACGCTGAATCCCGATCATGGCGTATCCGCCATCGTTTGCATATGAATATCCGTCAGATAACCTTCACCCTGTAACGGTAGCGGGCTTCCCTGGAGCCATTTGATCATCATTTGCACGCTCACCTTTCCCATCATCTCAGGCGACTGCTCCAGAATGCCATCTATCTTGCCACTTCGCAGCAGAGGTAGCACATTGGGATTGTCGTCGAACGAATAAATTGTAAATGATTCTACACGTGCACGCTGGCTAATCTCTTGCACCATGGCTTCGGTCAAATTTGAGTCTATAGATATAAAAGCGCTTACATTAGGTAGCTTGTTCATCGCATCCTGTGTAGCTGCTACAATATCCTCACGAATCTCTGGTGTCTGCACATAACGGTATCGAATATGGGGATACTGCTTGAACACCTGCTCGATTCCGGCAAGCCGCTCTTGCTGATCGTATTCATCTCGATTATCCCCCATAAGTACAACCGTGCCCTGCTCGCCCAGATGCTGCACAAGCTGACGTGCCATCATCTGACCAGCGGCTACTGGACTTGAGCCAACATACATTTTACGCAGACTCTCCTGTACTGGAACATCGCTAGCTACCGTAATGATTGGAATCCCGTAGAAGGCTGCCTTGATCTTCGTGAGATTTTTGAACTCGCTCGTATCAATGCCCTGTACAATGATACCATCCACTCGCGAATCAATCGCAATCTCCAATTGCTTCAAGAAGCTCTCCCGATCTTCACCATAGCTACCCCATACCTCCAGGGTGGCATCATGCTTTTTCGCTTCCAGCTCTGCGCCGGTTGCAATCTTGCCCCAAAATGGAGTCCCCATATCTGATGTGATCAGTACGAGCCGATATTTTGCTTGTTGCTGATTACCGGATTGAGGCAACTCATGCTCTGAATCAATAAACCTCACAGCTGCCAATATAGTAAAAACCAGAAGGGTTAAACAGACCACTGCTAATAAAACGCTTACTTTTTTGTGCAAATGAAAGATCCCTCATTTCGGCTACGATACACGTATTATAGCATCTAGTACTAGTTGCCTAGAAGACAGGAATGGATAATTTTATATATTAAATAATAAAAGCAGAACAGCAATGGCCAGACATCCTATAATTCAGCAGATTATTGTGCCAATGAGCTGATTCGGTATGTATGACCTGCTATTCTGCTTGTACACAGATATATACTTTGATTGGCTCCAGCTACGATAGCCACACCTTCTAGTCTGTTGTTTACATAGATGGTTTGACTCCAACTTTTGATTCAGTCAGAGAAATGATCGACGTTCCATTACTTTTGGAGATTTTCAAATCTAGCGATAGAGCTTCTGCCAGTTGTCTGACCGGTACATAGAGTGTGCCATCATGGACTACCGGGCCTTTGTACTTGGAAGTGACAAGCTCGCACATATCGGTTTCTGGCTCACATCTCATTGCTGGTTCGTATACTTTGTGATTGTCTGAAGTACTGCCTTGGGATAGCGCATAGGACTCTATCATATATCCGTTGTCTTCATTTCCCCAGAAAATAGCCGCTTGATCACCATGCGTCACGGTGTATTTGTGATATGTATACAACTCTTCCTCTATCGTGTGACCAAGGGAGTAACCTAACTTCTTGACAGTGTCTTTCAACGGAGCGTAGACTGTCCCATTTTTTTCGTATACTTTTACTGTGCTAGAGGTAGTTGCTCCAGTATTCACTGATGAGGATTGGAGACGAATCTGATAAGCTGCTGATGCCGGAGCTGCGAATGCACTTACCAGAAGTACGGTGAATAGGATGATGGATAGTGTGGATTTTGCTAATAATACAAATATTTTCATTAAATAGACTCCCCTTCCAAAAATAGTATCTGTTCGAGGATATCATATTTACGAAAGGATTACATGCTTACTTTGCAAACTCAATTTGCTCTACAGGCTGTAGCTTAGCAAATCGTCCATTCCAGATATATTCATGATGACGAATGATCTGCTCCGCTGACAACACAGGACTATCCAGTGTACTATGTGCATCTTTGGCGACGATGTTTTGTTGGAAGCCGATACTAAATGCATTACGAAGCGTCGTATCCATACAAAATTCTGTCTGTGCCCCAGCGAAAACAATCTGCTCAATCTCATGACGACGTAACCAATCCAACAAATCAGTCTTATAAAAGGAATCCGGTTCTGTTTTACGAATCACGGTATCTTCCGACAAACGATTCAACTGCGCGCAAATCTGCCAATCCGGTGTATCCGGGTAAAATTCATCGCCTGGATTCTCTTCGGTATGCTGAATGAATACAATCGGAATTCCATTTACACGTGCCTTGTCGATCAGAATATTGGTATTCTGTACTAACGACTCTCGCTGGTGCAACGCGTTCTCTTCGCTATTGAAAAAGATCTCTTGCAGATCAATGATGATGAGTGCTTGTTTCATCAGATATGTCCTCCATTTGATTACAGATTGGTTTAATTATTTTGCAATTTTATAGGTTTTGTCGCGATTGTGCAATGGGAAGTGTTTCGGTTGGGGTTGGGCGGTTTGTTTAATTTGGTTTGATACGTGATTTTAGGTTTTATTATTGTGAATTTTTCATATAGTGAAATTTTATTTTTTAAAGAAGGTCTTCCTTTTTTGTAGATTTATCTATTGTTTTGATAAATTTTTTCTTCTCTTCATCCTCTTCATTTTTATCCTTTGATGCAGCTAGTTTACGTTTTCCTAAAAGGCTTTCACTTAATTTCTCTTTCTTCTCTTTATACTTTTCTCTCGTTGTATTCATATTCTCAAGCAATGTTGCTGCTGACTTACCATGAGTTAGATATTTCTTATCTCCTTTTTCTGCCTCTTTCATTCCATCGCTAATCAATATATTATTTGAATGTGCAGCTAAAATAGGATCTAAAAATTTACCAACTGCAGGATAAGCTTCTTTAATTTTTTGCTCCCACTCATGTAAAATAAAGGACATATATTGTCGTTGTAATTCTGCTGTATATAATTTCCCTTGAAATAATGACCATTTCACATCTAAATGTTTGGTGGCTTCATGCTTACCTAGTAACATCATCATATTCTCCCATTGTTCCTGAGTAGGTACAGTTACCTCTTGTAAATCTGTAATAGCTTCACTTTCAGATTCTGGAAGTTTTTGCAGCTTATCTTTCGTAAACTCACTGCCAAACTTGTCAAATAGTAAGTCGTAATTCATATGTTTGCGTGCAGGTGAATCCTTATCTAATAAAGGTAATGATCTAGCCTGGTCTATGAGATTTTCTTCTAATAAGCCTAAATATAGATTAGCATCGGCTTCGCCTTTGCCATCCGCTTTACCCATATTTGCTGTAGTTAGCGGAGCAGACTGATATACAACTACATAATCAGAGATCATATCCTGTATAAAGTTTTGCCAGCCTAGTTCTCCAAGCTTTTTACCATCAAATACTTCTTTTATTTTTCCCATGTTATGTTGGATTAATAGATAGTTTTCTTGTAACCTATCCTTATTGCGCTGTACGTGTTGATCAAAGGTTCCAGGCTTCATTCCCTTTCTAATTTTGTCTTTTTGTAATAAATTTGAACTTAGCATTCCTTTCCAATCTTGATGTTCCAAATGTACCCATTTTATATACATATCTTCTAACATTTCATACAATGATCTATTACTACCTACTTGAGCCAAAGAACGAAGAGTAACTGACCAAGATACAGTATGCGATTTTTGTCCCATTGGACCATATTTAGTTGGCGGGCGATCATTAGATAATAATAATTTATCAATCTTAAAAGAATCAGCCATTGCAAGACTTTCTTCATCCTGCATATTTTCTTCAAGTTTGACTAATGCTTGAAAAGATTTAAGAGAAGACGTATTCTCTTCTTTTGAATCTTTATTAACCTTTTTAGGTTTCTCTAATGCTTTGAGTTCTTCGAGTTGAACTTCATCAATATTTTCAGCTTTTTTTACAAGCTTGCTTACTGAACCGCTGGAGTCTACAGGCTTAGATTTATTTCCAAACGCTTTTTGTACATTTTCTTTATATAAGCCCCATATCAATGGATAGACACGTTGAAAAGCTCGCTCATATTCTTCCTGCAACATATTGAGTTCATCAGGCTTATGAATTCCATGAATATTGTCTGAACCTGGATCCCAATACATTTTTGCAGCGCTCTCAACAAATTCTTTATCATCTTCATCCTCATCCAAATTTATTCGTAACTTTTCTTCTAACCTCATAAGTATCAGATTAGCAGCCGGTTCTCCATGACCAGAAGGCTTTGATTCGTTTATTCCGATTGTTCCTTTTTTCTGAGTAAATCCCGTGTGAGTAGTCAATGGAGCAAGTTGTAAAGCAACAAAATAATCTGATACCGCTTTCTGTATTTTTGTCGCCCATTCCAGCGAAGTTAGCTCGTCATCTAATAATTTTTGGAAATATGTTGGATTATATTCTTCGAAAAATTGCTCCAATTGGTTATAAGCATATTTTTTTTCTACGCTTTGATTGGATTGAGCTTTACTGATTTCTTTTTGTTTTTCTAAGGATGCCCAATCAGCTTGTAAATAGCTTTCTACAAATTTTGCTGCATTCATATTGCTTACAGACTCATATGCTTTTTTCAATAATGTCCACGAAATGGAGTGAGCCATCTGACTTTGTCCAAATTGAGTAGGCGGGCGGAAAGAAGTAGGCAATTTTATGCTGCTTACTTTGTAGCTTTCTGCTTTGCTTGTATTTTTTTTGCCATCTATACGACTTAAACGAGCCGTATTTGTGTATATAAATTTTGCTTGTAGGATCTGATCATTTGAGTTCACATTCGGATTTGCTTCAGAGGGGACTTGTGTTTGTTGCAGCTTCAAGGAGGATGGACTTATATTCGTAGTTTGAGTCATTAATTGTTTGACTGCCTGATTGCCGAGCTGGCGCTGCATCATCAGTAGGTTGGATGATCGCTGTTGCATCATATTATTCATTTTCGATCCCTTAAAGGTCATGTTTTGATTGGTGTCTGATGCTGTGGATGTTTTTAGATCTGGCTGTACTCGTTCTACCATCATATCGGTTTGCTGCGATGAAGACTTACGTGATGGGTACTCCATTTCCATATCAACATCTCACTCCGTTCTGAACAATATATGTAGGTGTTTAGTTGATTATAAAATAATTCCAGTTTTATGTCGTTAATTACTTTTAGGTGTCTATTGAGGGACTGAATATATTGATTTATGATCTGCTTTTGATTAATCATTTTTCAGATTTTCTTTTGTGAATTTTTCATGTATTGAAATTATTTTATAATTTTAAAATAATTGCTGGGCTGTCGGTCGATGCACCAAGAAAAATAGCAACATAGATAGCAATATAGCGAAAAACACAGAAAGAGCCGTGAGCAGATTATATCCCTTCTCCTCACGGCTTTTCATAATATATTAGGTTACCCTTTAAAGCGACTAACACTCGTAAATGTTGAATTTAGTTCAACTCACGCATGAAACTGACGACCATCATATACCGCTTCCACATACCCTGCACGAATCACAAAATCACCAAAATGCTCTCCATTCTCGCGCTCTGTGGCGTAACGCTGAATGATCGGCTTGAGTGAGGACAGAATCTCTTCTTCGCCGATATTTTCACGGTACAGCTTATTCAGACGACTGCCGTCGAATCCACCGCCCAGATACATATTGTACTTACCGGGGCCTTTTCCGATAAAGGACAGTTCTGCTAGCATCGGACGTGCGCAGCCGTTCGGACAACCGGTCATACGAACCACGATATCCTCATTGCGCAGACCGGCTTGATCGAGCTCTAATTCAAGTTTGTCGATCAGGGTTGGCAGGTAACGTTCTGCCTCCGCCATCGCCATACCACAGGTTGGCAATGATACACATGCCATCGAATTACGACGCAGTGCGGAGTAGTGAGCACCATCAGTTAGACGATATTGCTCGATCAAGGCTTCGATCTTTTTCTTCTTCTGGCTGCTTACGTTACCAATCACCAGATTCTGATTTGGAGTCAAGCGGAAATCCCCAGTATGCACTTTGGCAATTTCGCGTAAGCCTGTCATCAGCTTATAGTCTTCCAGATCGACAATGCGACCATTTTGAATGAATAATGTGAACATCCACTTACCGTCGTTACCTTTTACCCATCCATACCGATCACCATTATGATCGAACTGATACGGACGTGCATCCTGTAGCTTCCATCCGAGGCGCTCATGAAGTTCAGCAACGAGCCAGTCCAAACCACGATCATCAATTGTATACTTGAAGCGCGCATGCTTACGTACTGCACGATCACCGTAGTCGCGCTGAATGGTAACGACCTTTTCAGCTACATCAATCATCTGCTCTGGCGTGATGAAGCCGATCACTTTGGACACCTGCGGATAGGTCGCGGTATCACCGTGTGTCATGCCCATACCACCGCCTACTGCAACGTTGAAGCCGATGAGCTTATTATTTTCTACAATCGCGATAAAGCCGAGATCCTGGGAAAATACATCCACATCATTAGATGGCGGCACAGCGATACCGATCTTGAATTTACGCGGCAGATATACCGCACCGTAGATTGGCTCTTGCTCTGCTTCCAGCTCGCGACTATCGACAATCTTTTCCTCGTCTAGCCAGATTTCATGATACGCACGAGTATGCGGATCCAGATGCGTGCTTACTTTGCAAGCCCAATCATATACTTGCGCATGTACAGCCGATTGATCTGGATTCGTGTTGCACATCACGTTCCGGTTCACGTCACCACAGGCAGCAAGCGTACTGAGCAGTGCATCATTCACTTCACGAATCGTATTTTTCAGATTCCATTTTAACACGCCATGCAATTGGAAAGATTGGCGAGTCGTGAGGCGAATCGTGCCGTTTCCATATTTATGAGCGATATCGTCCATCATAAGCCACTGCGCCGGTGTAACGATCCCACCGGATGCACGCACACGTAGCATGAATTGATACGCGGGTTCGAGCTTTTGCTTTTTCCGTTCATTACGCAGGTCACGATCATCCTGCATATAACTACCGTGGTGCTTCATCAGTCGGTTATCGTCCTCGGGGATCGAACCGGTCAGCGGGTCGCGCAACGTTTCTTCCAGGCTACCACGCAAATATTTACTATTACGCTTGATATCCTCAACATCACTGTGAGGACGATCATGCGGTGGATATTTTTCATACTGGACCATTGTTTGTTCTCCTCTCGTAATCGCGGACATTCCCCATCAAGCTACTGCTTAATATACGTCGCGCTGATAACGTTTTTGCTGCAACATTGTACTCAGGTATTCGGCTGCGGCTTCCTGGCTCATATTGCCTTCCTGCATCAGAATTTGCTCTAACGTCAGATGCACATCATGCGCCATATGCTTCTCATCACCACATACATACAGAACAGCACCCTCTTGTAGCCATTCATACAGCTCGCGACTACGCTCTAGCATACGATGCTGTACATATACTTTCTTATCGCTATCACGGGAAAAGGCAACATCCATGCGTGTGAGCACGCCATCCTTCAGCCAGCGCTGCCACTCCGTCTGATACAGGAAATCCGTAGCAAAGCGGCGATCTCCAAAGAACAGCCAGCTCTTTCCCTCTGCTCCCGTCTCTTCACGTTCAGCGACGAACGAGCGGAATGGAGCTACACCTGTACCGGGACCGATCATAATAATCGGTGTAGTTGAATCCTTAGGTAGCTTGAAGTTATCATTATGCTGAATATAGACAGGCAGTGTATCGCCTGCTTCCAAGCGCTCAGCCAGATGTACCGAGCATACTCCATAACGCTGACGACCATGCTGTTCGTATTCAACCTTGCGGACTGTCAAATGAACTTCATCCGGTGAAGCCTTGAAGCTACTCGCAATCGAATACAATCTAGCTGGGATTTTACGCAGCAAGGATAGGAATTCATCTGCTGGAATATGTCCAAGCCCATAATCCTGGATCAGATCAAGCAGATCGCGACCTTGCAAATAGGTACGCGCGTCCTGCTCGCGACCTTCTTCGAGCAGAGCATCCAGTTGTTCATTGTCCGCAAGTCCAGCTACCTTTTCAAGTAGTGGCTTGGTCAGCACAGTAATCTCGTAATGATGCAATAGTGCATCACGTACGCTTGCTGTATCGCCATTCTTATTTAGCGTGATCGTCTCATCACCGTTCCAGCCTGTTGCTTGCAAAATATCTTCAACGAGCTGTGGATGATTCTGCGGATAGACACCAAGGCTATCGCCTGGCTCGTATTGTAGACCTGAGCCTTCCAGCGATAACTCGACATGACGTGTCTCCTGATCCGAACCACGTCCGTTTAGGTTCAGATTTTCCAGTACTTCGGCTGCAAATGGATGCGTGCGAGAATAAGGCGAAGCTTCCTCATTCACACTCGCTGTCGCCTCAGGCGATGCAACCGCCACTGAAGCTGCAGTCGCTTCACCCAGAGCGCTTAATACCGCTCCAATCCACTCGCCAGCCTGCTCCTCAAAGTCCACATCACAATCGGCACGCGGTACGATGCGCTCTGCACCTAATTCTTCTAAACGCTTGTCAAAATCCTTACCTGTCTGACAGAAAAACTCGTATGATGTATCACCAAGCCCCAGCACAGCGAACTTCGTCTCGGCTAGCTGCGGCGCACGTTTACTTTGTAAAAATTCATAAAATGGGATCGCATTATCTGGTGGATCACCTTCACCCTGCGTACTTGCAAGTACAAACAGGTTGTGAACTTTTTTCAGATTGTTCGTTTTGTAATCTCCCATAGAGGATAATGTCACGTCAAAGCCTTGCGCGGTGAGCTGTTGTGCTAACTTTTTTGCAAGCCCTTGCGCATTACCTGTCTGTGAACCGAACAGTACCGTCACATCCTTCGGTACACTTACAACTGGCGCCGCAGATGCTGCTACGCTGGTCGAACTTGTTGACATGGGAGAAGCTACACCTGCACCGGACTGCAGTGAAGCACTCAAATAACCGCTCAGCCATATACGCTGTACATCGGTTAATGCTGGTAACAAACGATTCAATAATTCCGCTTGCTCCGCTGTAAAAGGACTGTTAGTTGCTTGAAATTCCAACGATATCCACCCCATCATCTAGCACTCGTCCCTATGGACAACATGCTAATTCCTAGTATAGTGCTCAGATTTATTCTGCTTATTTGAAGTTATCATAGTGCGTGTAAACGGTCAATTAGAATGCCTTATAGGTTCTATCAGTTCTGCTGATGAACGGATTTGGCTCTATACTATACGCGGATGTAGTCTAGTATTATGACTCGCATTATCTATAAGCAAGAAATATGTGACTACATAAAAACAGTCCTTAGCTCCATAAAGTAAGCGATTAATGGACGCTTTTACTTATTTGGGCATGAGGACTGTTGAAATGGTGCTGCCTATATTTATTCCATTTCAAAATTTATTCATCACGACTATCATTAAAAGATGAATGTGTGCGTGATATTACATTTTTTCTGTACGTTTTGCAAAAATATTTTGTATCCATTGCTCTTTATAGCTGGTGTATTCTTGAATACCACCCTTTTCGATGTCAAAAGAGGTTTTAAGCTGTTCATACTCCATCCGTAACGAAGGATTCTCATTTAAATAGTCACGAAAAAATATCATATTATTCTACTTCTCACCTTTATACGGAATCATATGAATGAAATGAGTTTTAACTTCAAAGGTAGAGTCTGTAAAATGAGCAAATACAATTTCATTTTCTCGTGCGACCTTTAAACGATAAAATCCCAGCTTTTGAAGAGGGTTATTGTATTGATCTAGGTTTTCAGGAAACCATTCAATACCTATCGCAATATCAATAATTGGTTTAGCTTGAATGTCAAGAATAGCTGTACTTCCAATATGCTGAATCTGCTGTTCTGAAAGTGACGGAACAGCCTTACGGATGCTTTGTTTCACCTGCAAAAATTCATTTGTCCATAATGGATCATGCTTAACGAGTTTGACTTCATTTCGTTTTAGACCAAGTATAGGAACATTCATCTAATTTCCTCCATGAAAGAATCGGTATTTAGCTAAAAGACCCTCGAACTACGTCTCAACGTTTCCCAAACCGCTCCCTCACCAAACCAACAAACTTCTCCAACTGCTCCACCGAATCGAACCCGGCTTGAGCCATTCGATCATTGCCTCCACCTTTTCCTCCGAATTCAGCCAGATGCTGCTTAAAAAACATACCGCATTGTAGATCAGCATGACCTGCCTGCGCGAGTACAACTTTGCGTTCATCTCTGGAAGCAAACAGGACAATCAGATTCCCTTGTTCCAATAGCACATTAGCAAGACGTTGCATATCCTGTAACGATCGTGAATCCCACTTCTGCTCAATAAGAGTAATCGACACTTCACCTGGTTCGGATTCAGCAAGTGGGCGATCCTGCTGTATTCGTCCAAGCAGCTCATTCAGTACATAAGCGTCATTTTCACGGCGCAGACGTTCCAATTCGTCACGCTGCTGCTTTTGCTCGTCGTTCCACTTTTCAAAACGTCCTACAATATCGCCGCGTCCAGTATTAAAACGCGTCGCTATTGTATCGTAGACCGCCAGGCTATTATTATAATCGTCCAGCACTCTCCATCCACAACGGAAATACAAGCGAATATGTCCTTTATTCTTCTCTGCCTTATACAACTTCACGATGCCGAGCTCACCTGTACGAGAGACATGTGTACCACCGCAAGCATTATATTCTACGCCTTCGATCTCCACGATACGCACCATACCCGTTACACTTGGCGGCTTCACCAGGGTCAGCTTAGCAAGTTCTTCTTCGTTGACTATATAACTGCGAATCGGCAGATTACGATAAATGTATGCATTCACTTCTCGCTCGACAAGCCGTACCTGGTCAGGCTTTAATTCAGCAATATCAATATCAATCGTACATTCCTGTTCACCCAGATGAAAGCTTAGCGTAGGTGCATTCAATACACGCAGACAGGTAGCTGATAACAGATGCTGACCGCTATGCTGCTGCATATGATCGAATCTTCGTTGCCAATCAATCTCACAATACAGTTCTGCACCCGATTGCTGCTCAGGCAAGCTCGCCACCTGATGCCAAATTCGTCCTTCTACACGAGACACATCCAGCACCGGAATCCCATCAATCGTACCTCCATCACAGGGCTGTCCACCACCATTTGGATAAAAAGCGGTTTCCTGAAGCACGATATAATGCTGTCCATTTTGCGTGAATTTATCTGCAAGCTGGGTTGCCCAACTCGTTACATACGATGAATCAAAATACAGTTCAGTCATACCTCCTCTCCTCCTTCCTCTACTTCTATATGTACTAGAGCTTTGCGCATCATACGATGTGGAATACCTACCTCTATAAAAGGCTCCCCATAGATCTCATACGCTAGCTTCTTATAAAAAGGAACTGCCACCTCACGTGCATGTAGCATCATATACTGATAGCCTTCATGAATCGCAACCCGTTCAGCATATTCTACTAACCGCCGTCCCACCTGTTGTCCACGTAATGCTTCGTCTACAGCAACCTGCTTCATTTGCACGGTGTCTTTATTTATATGCTTGAGCAAGAGCACGCCGACCACTTGGTCCGCATACAGTGCACATAGATGAATAGCTTGATCTTCACCCTCCAGATGATCCTGATAAATACTCCTACCAAGTGGACGACGCAATACGAGATCGCGCAGCTCCAATGTTTGTGCATAACGTTCTTGATCAGCAGTCGTTATTCGTTCGATCTGTACCTTATCCAGTTCACTCACTCCTTTTGCTAACATCTAGCTCAACTACCTATATATTTAACGACAACAATCCCATAATCCGTGGATGGGTTCAGGATATGAAGAAGTTAATCATATCTGCTTAAGAAGATCAAGAAAAAGAAAATATGCTTTAGTCGATTAGACATTGCCAAATGCGGTTAACTTTAGATCAGACAGACACCAAGACTTTTAGCCTAGGCTATTATTCCTTTTATTGTATGTAAATCCCTTCGAACGCATACTTTATGACTATTATATTATGAGGTGACCTATGAACATTCGATTTAACATTGCAAGTAAAATTTTTACGGGTTATGTGCTAATCATGTGCTGCTTTGCAGTCGCGATCATCATCATGAATACGAAAATAAACGAGCTGGAACGAAATATCGTTTATATTTCCGGTCATGATATGGATGTGCATAATTTAGCAAATAATATCCGGCTCAATATTGTGGATATGGAAACAGGGCAACGTGGGTACGTGATTACTGGCAATGAGAACTATCTCGTTCCGTACAATGATGGCAAATCACAATGGCAATCTAATTACAATCAATTATACACACTTCTATCTGACAACCCTGCTCAACAACAAAAGCTTAATGAGATCAAAGCAAGTATCGAGAGCTGGATTAGCATAGCCGGTGATCCGGTAATCACTCTTCGTCAGCAAAACAATACAGTAGCGATTCAGCAATTTTTTGTAGACGACCCGGGTAAAGCGAATATGGACAGCTTCCGCGCAGCGATTGATAGCTTTTTAGGTACAGAAAATCAGCTCACCGACCAGCGAGTAAGCTCGCTTCATGATAGCAATGTGAATTTAAAAATATTACTGTATGTATTATTGGGAGCCGTGATCGTTCTATCTATTATTGTAGGATCTATCATCGCTTACCGTATCACACGCAATATGCGCCTTGTGACCAATACAATCCATGATATTGCCTCATCCGGCGGCGATCTGACACGTCGCATTGAGGTGAGCACCAATGACGAAGTCAAGGATCTTGGACAGGCAACCAATTCTCTGCTGATTAACCTGCAACGGATCATTAGGGATGTTCAATCCAATACGACACAGCTTGCGCTTGCGAGTGAGCAGCTTGAAAAGGGAGCTCATGAGAATTCACGTGCTTCAGATGAGGTTGCCCAATCCATTCAAAAAATCGCTTTAGGATCGGAGCGTCAGGTATCGCGTACAGAGGATATTTCTTCTGTAGTGGAACAATCCATTGCCGGATTGGGCATGGTCGCAGATACGAGTGAAGCTGTCGCCGGTATGGCACGTGAGACTCAGAATCTGGCAACGGTCGGTGGAGAAAAGATTCAAAATAGTGTTCAAAGCGTACAGAGTATGGCAACCGCCTTCCGTGCGATTGAGACAGGTGTGAGTGAGCTGTCTCAGCGCTCTCAGCAAATCCTTTCTATTACAGGTTATATCTCTCAAACCTCTAATCAGACGAATCTGCTCGCACTCAATGCAGCGATTGAAGCAGCACGTGCAGGTGAGCATGGACGTGGATTCAGTGTTGTCGCAGACGAGATTCGTAAACTGGCGGATCAATCCTCTCATTCTACACAGGAAATTACCGCAATCATTGAGTCAATGACGTCTGCGATCCAGAATATTGTTGAGCTGGTTACCGATACGACAAGTCAGGTGGATGAAGGTGTAGGTATGCTCGGTGAGGCGGGTGAGACCTTTGATCGAATTATGGGTCAGATCGGTCAGCTTAACGTACAGATCACCGAGGTTGCTGGCTCCGTTTCCGAAATGTCGAAGGGCAATCAAGCGGTGGGCGCTTCTTTACAGGAGATCAATGGTATTACTGAGGATATGGCTGCCTTTACGGAGGAAGTCTCCGCGATGACTGAAGAACAGACAGCCTCCTTAGCCGAAATGGTGTCAACGACGGCTCAACTCAAGCAAATGTCCTCGTCACTACAACAGGTTGTTGATCAATTCAAAATTTAAAATAGTAGTTCCCGTTGATATCATAACTGAACTACTACACCGAGCTGTTCAGTTAGATGAATGATTGTTAATAATAAGTGATTAGTAAACAATGCCCAATAACAAAACGAAGCGGTCTGCCTTCAATGGAGACCGCTTCGTTTTCTATTAATTACGTTTCTATCTGTACTGCTATCTTGATTGTATGGCTTGTCAGGCTGTTCTATACTTACGAGGCTCAAGCCCCTCTTTGATTTAAAAATCAAAATGATCCGGGTCTGCACCGAACCGACGATTTTCATTCAGATCGTCGATCTGCTTCATTTCCCCCACAGACAGTTCAAAATCATAAATGTCTGCATTCTGCACAATACGTTCTTTTTTGATCGACTTTGGAATCGTCACGATCCCACTCTGGATATCCCAGCGTAGCAGTACCTGCGCGATCGACTTTCTATGCGTATCAGCAATTGTTTGTAGCACTGGATTATCCAGCAAGCGTCCCTGTGCAAGGGGTGCCCAGGCTTCGATCTGAACTCCCTGCTCCTTACAATAATTGCGAAGCTCTACTTGAGCCAGCAGTGGATGAAGTTCGACCTGATTCACCATAGGGCGCACTTTTGCATCAAGGAGTAAGTCTTCCAGATGATGAATTTGGAAATTCGACACCCCGATTGCACGCACTTTACCATCCGCATATAACTGCTCCAGCGCTCTCCATGTATCTTTATACTTGCCTTTGACCGGCCAGTGAACTAAATACAGATCGACATAATCTAAACCGAGCTTACTACGGCTTTTTTCAAAAGCTTGAAGCGTCGTATCATAGCCTTGATCAGAGTTCCACACTTTGGTCGTAATGAATAATTCTTCGCGCGGTACCCCGGATTCACGAATCGCTTGTCCTACGCCCTCTTCATTTTGGTACAATGCTGCGGTATCAATACTCCGATAACCAGCCTCGATCGCCCATTTGACTGAACTTACAACCTGATCGCCTTCTTCTACTTTATACACACCTAGACCAAACCACGGCATTTCCACGCCGTTAGATAACTTTGTCGTTGACTGCAAATGAAGCACAATGAATTCCTCCTCTATGATTGGCTAATATGAGTATATGCTTGATTATTATCGCATACTTTTCCGAGTGTTGAACTGAATAAATTACAGGTATAGTTGAACAATGAATGCGTCAGAAAATTTTAATTCCTATTCTTCGTCCAGTTTCTTATCCTAGATCCGTCCGGCTACTATGGCGTTTGAATATTCGCTTTACACCTGGCTCTACTAACCAGGCTGACGCTACGCGTACACTGCTCAGGGATAGGATTACGGTTAGCAGTAATGCAAGCGGGATGAGGAGTAGTCTTGTTACTCCGGTTCCGAACCATTCGTACATGCCGCCAGCAGTGAATGCCATGACGACGAAGCCGTGTAGCAAGTAGGTGTACAGTGTGTTCGTACCCATTTCTGAAATCATACCAAGTGGTCGTGCTGGAGTGATGCTCATAACGGCGGTACCAATAATAACTGCGCAGGCGTACACACCGATTCGATAGAGTCCGGCAAACCATTCGGGATGACCGAGCGATTCGTAAGAGAAGCTTCCGTATAACCATTCTTTGACCATAAGCGGTGAGTAGATCGCGATCAATATCGTAGCTAGAATGAGTACGGCTCCAGATATTTTCCGGATAATCGGACGCTGAAGTACGGTAATCCAGGAACGATCCATGTAATAACCAGCCAGAAAAAATGGAAAGAATACAATCGTGCGTGACACGCTTGCATAATACTCTGCATCATTCGCATAACCGGCAAAAATCGCCAGAATCACACATAATGGCAGAGCATATTTGATACGGATCATATAAGGCATCGCCGTTTTCCATAAAATCATGCTAAAGAAGAACCACATGAGCCAGTACGGTGTAAAATAAGAAAAGACGAGCTGCTCTCGTCCATATAGCCAATAGTCAAAGAGCGAATACAAGCTTTCAAAGATCAGATAAGGAATAACGAGTTTACTGATGACTTTGTTAAAATAATCGCCTGTGCCGATATGTTTAGCAAAATAACCAGATATTAATACAAACAACGGAATATGAAACGTATAAATCAGCATATATAACGGCTGAAACCATGGATCATCATACAATGGCTCAATCATGTGTCCAATGACGACCAATGCAATCAGCAGAAATTTTAAATTATCGAAATAGGCGTCTCTCGCCATGCAGCTCACACTCCTTTCATAGCTGATCAAACGCATGACCTTCTGCGCTCTAATACCCGTCCCTGCAAAACATGAACCCCATTATACCAGTGAGGAATTTCCAGATTCAATGTTGCTATCGTATAGCTCATTAGTCATGATCAACCTTATATATTTCATATAACAATGATTATACGAGCCTATCTAATTCTGTTCTTGCTCTATGTATCTATCTATTGGCATACAAAAAAGGGACTACAGTCATATGTAGTCCCTTACACAGATTATGCTGATTTTGCAATTAAACTAGGGTTTGATACGTGTCTATTGGATTCGTATTCATGATCTGATCCTGATAATGCTATTCGTTCCAGCCTCTACGAAGACATGCTACATCTTATATAAGCTGTAGTCATCGTGCTCACAACGATGTCGATGGTTGTTCTTGTTTCGTTGCGGGTAAGCCAGCGGCCTGTGCGATGATTTCGTAGGAACGCATGCGTGCGGTATGATCGTATATCATGCTCGTCATAATCAATTCATTCACGTCTGTATCTTGCATATAGCGCTCTAATCCTTGTCGGATACGTTGAGGTCCGCCTTTAACTGTAGAGCTTAGCTGTTTTTCAACAGCGGCTTGCTCGTAATCTGTCCATTTGCCTTCCATAGAAGCAGGCGGCTGGACTTGACCTGTACGACCGCGAATAATATTTAAAAATTGCTGCTGCATCGTTGTAAATAACCAGTCTGCTTCTTCATCCGTATCCGCTGCAATAGCATTCACACCCAGGATTGCATAAGGTTCTTTCAGCATTTCAGATGGCTGGAAGTATTCACGATAGATGCGAAGAGCTCGCTGAATATAATCTGGTGAGAAATGTCCGGCAAAAGCGAACGGTAACCCTTTTTGAGCAGCGAGTCGTGCGCTAAAATCACTTGAACCTAGTAGCCAGATGGGAACATTCAGTCCCTCGCCAGGTACAGCGCGCACAGGCGCATGATATGAAGTCGCTGATGGATCGAAGAACGATTGTAGCTCCTCTAACAGCTCAGGGAAATCTTCCCCGCTATTGATATCACGCCGTAGCGCAAGTGTCGTACGTCGATCACTTCCGGGTGCACGACCCAGTCCGAGATCAATACGACCAGGGTACATGGACTCTAATGTGCCAAATTGTTCAGCGATGACGAGCGGTGCATGGTTAGGGAGCATAATGCCGCCTGAGCCTACTCGTATGCGCTCTGTACCTGCTGCAATATAGCCAATCACAACAGATGTAGCTGAGCTCGCTACGCCCGGCATATTATGATGCTCAGCAAGCCAGTAACGATGATATCCGAGTTGCTCTGCATGACGAGCAAGCTCTAGACTGTTACGAAACGACTGAGCGGGAGTAGATCCTGCAATCACAGGTGCTAGATCCAGCACAGACAATGGTATATGACCGGGTTTTCCCGGAACAAAAGATGGATGAATTTCAGACATAGAATATGCCTCCTTTTCAGCATTTGGCAGTATAAACGCAAGTTTGAATAAAAAAGGACTTTTGCATAGCAAAAATCCATACTGCGAATAGACATCTGTAGAGGGTTCATATCCTATTATCCGCTTCTTGAATCAAAAATGCTAGTTAATATTGAATAGTAACTTGTTTACTTGGTATATTATTGTACTTCGCGTTTTATTTTGAGCAGTGGGAATTATCATATTAAAGGTCATATACGCTTCTATTCCATAAACGGCTGTATAGATCAGGAATGACTTGGCTTATCTATACAAGCAATCACTCGATTACGTCCAGTGCGCTTCGCTTCATATAAATGGCGATCCGCAATCGCAATTAGCTCATTCCGACTAAGGTGCTCCCCCGCCGTAGTGCTTACACCGAGACTTGCAGTTACGCTCATGCTGCCTGTAATTGGACTCCAATCTGCCGAGCAGATCGCCTGACACAGACGAGTCGCATATAACATGCCCAGCTCCGCATCCGTATCTTTGAATACCGCCAGGAACTCCTCGCCTCCGATGCGAGCAAGTGCAGATGAGGATGGTGCTGTGAGCGACATGATTTTGGCAACATTCACGAGTACCGTATCTCCCACCTGATGAGAGAGGGTATCATTGATTTCTTTGAAATGATCCAGATCAATCAATACAGCTGTTACCGGTTGACCATTGCGTCGCGATTGTTCCAATAGATCATCCAGATAAGGGTCCATAAAGCGGCGATTATGCAAGCCTGTTAACGGATCACGTAGCGCCATTTCTTTAAAATACTCGCTATCTCTTCTCGCTTCCTCAGCGTCAAAGGTCATCTGTAAAATGCGCGCCCGTGCTTCACGTTCTGCCGAACGCTTTGCTTCACTTTCTTGATGATATAGCTTATGCTCCTCATACGCTTTGCGGTAATCGCCAGCGGCGGCATACATCTCAGATTGTTGCAGTCGCACCCGTACCATCAGACCGGTCAGGCCTTGTTCACGGCACATATGACGCGCTTCGTTCAGCGTCTTTTGTGCTTGTTTGAGCTTGCCTTGCAAGCGCTGTGCCTCGGCAGCAGTAAGCAGACATTCCGGTAATACATTCAGATCACCCAGCTTGCGACTTAGCGGATCGCGAAGCATAGGCGCAAGTGTTGCTTCTGCCTTGGCTGGATGACCGAGTAAAATCTCAATCGACGCGATCGTGTCCAGGTGAGATGCACTAAGCTGCATATTCGTACGAGCAGCAATATCACGAAGCTCATTCGCAAGTCGATAAGCAGCCTCCCCATCGCCAAGCTCAAAGCGCGTATATGCCATATTGTTAAGCGCAAATAAGCTCAGGACCGTATCATCAGTCATTTTAGCAATGGTTAGGACTTCATCAAAGTGTTTGGCCGAATCCTCAAATGCTCCTACCTCATCCAGCGTCAATGCAAGCATCATCAAATGATCGGCACGAAGCGGCGGAATGGCATGCTCAGGCAATTGCTGTAAGCTAATTACTGCATGCTGGAGCGCGCTTTCATTATCTCCGATGCGACGAAAGAAGCTTGATAATAACCGATGACTACGTGCCAGAATATGTGGGTGCTTATTGTTCTCTGCCCATTCATTCGCCTGACGAATAATTCGTCCACCCTCAGCCACCTTACCTTGACGCGCCATAATATCAGCTTGAATTAGACGTGTTCGAATAATAAGGGCTTCATCTCCGGAGCGCTGCGCAACCTGAAGCGCACGCTGAGTTGCTGATACCGATGCATTCACATTGCGATAAGGTAGCAGCTCGAGCGTATCCAGCATTTTGGAGAAAGCTTCAACTGAATGATGAATAAGATCATCCTTTTCAGGTACAAAAGGCTCCTCTTGGGCCCATTGATCTTCCTGATGAATGGAGAGCGAATGTTTATTAATGGAATGGGACATGCGACTTCCTCCTTCTTAACCTGTGCATCGCCGGCTTGATGATCTGAGTGTGTAACCATCAGCCTATAACTTAATTAGCTACAATCAACTAAAGAACTATTAAAAATTTATGAATAAGGTTCTATTATGAAAGGTTTATTATGTAATATATTGAATATTTAGCATCCTTCATTTACTATTAAACACGGGAATTGGAAGCAGAAGCATGACTAAAGTCATTCTATATAAATATATTACTAACTATAGCTTAATGAATTATGGATGATAAGTCTTTTTTGCACTTTTCCTTTACATTCAGCAAACATTTTTTTAAATTAAGGGTTTTGGAGCGTAATTCTAACTTTTCTACGTCGGTAGGAGGTTTTTATGCGCCAAATTTGATACACTGTAAAATAAATAAACATGCAGAAAGTGAGAGCACATGAAACGTTATTCGCCATACATCGAATTCAATCGCCAGGACTGGGCCTCTCTGAGCGATAATCACACTCCCCTCCCTCTAACCGAGCAGGAATTGGAGCAATTAAAAGGGCTAAATGAGCATGTATCACTTCAAGAAGTGCAAGAAGTATACTTACCTCTTACCCATTTAATTCATCTATATGTAGGTGCTTCCCAGCAGCTCCATGAACTGAGCAGTAGCTTCCTACGCATTCAGGCTCCTAAAACACCATTCATTATCGGGATTGCCGGAAGCGTTGCTGTAGGAAAAAGCACGACGGCTCGCTTGTTGCAAACGCTCTTATCCCGCTGGCATACCCATCGTAAGGTGGATCTAGTCACGACCGATGGATTTCTGTATCCAAATGCCATACTCGAAAAACACAATATTATGAACCGAAAAGGATTTCCGGAAAGCTACGATATTAAGCGCCTGATTCGCTTTATGGGTGATATCAAATCCGGCAAGCCTGAAGTTCGGGCTCCGCAATACTCCCATCTCACATACGATGTGCTCGATGAGGAAACGATCATTCAGACGCCGGATATTCTGATTGTAGAAGGTATTAATGTATTGCAGGTGAAAAAGGAAACGCCACTGTTTGTGAGTGACTTTTTCGACTTTTCTCTATTTATTGATGCGGATGAACACAATATTGCACGTTGGTATGTCGAACGTTTCCAATTGCTGCGTCAAACCGCTTTTCAAGATCCAGATTCGTACTTCCATGGACGCTTTTCTAATTTGTCGGAGGAAGAAGCGGATGCGGCAGCGAAGCACACATGGAAAAGCATCAATGCGCGTAATTTACATGAGAATATTTTGCCCACCCGTGAGCGGGCGCAGCTGATTTTGAAAAAGGAAGCCGATCACAGCATTCAGCATATTTTCTTGCGGAAGCTATGACGACATGACCTCTGTAGGCAGGCGTTGAATGTTCTGAACTTACATTAGCCTGACCACAGAGCTCATGTCGTAGATCTGGATAGTTGGTATGAATATTGAGATTTTCTACAATAAAGGAGCTTATTTATGCAAACTATGCTTGTCATCGGAAGCATTATTATGTTTCTCGCTGTTGCGATTGGTGCCTTTGGCGCTCATGCGCTGAAGCCACGTTTAACAGCTGATATGTTGAAAATTTATGAAACGGGTGTGCAGTACCATCTGATACATGGTATTGGGATAATTGCAGCGGGTATCGTCAGCAGTCAATTAACTCATGGACAAACACTTGCTACGGCGGCAGGCTGGTGTCTGCTGGGCGGGATTGTTTTATTTTCGGGCAGTCTATATGCGCTTAGTTTGAGTGGTGTTCGTAAGCTGGGGGCGATTACGCCTCTGGGTGGTTTGCTATTTTTGGCGGGCTGGGTATTGCTTGCTGTTGCTGTGGTTCAGGGGTAATACTTTAGAGCAAAACGTGAACATGTAGCAAATTGGGTGTGCTTAGGGGTACACCACTTCGAATATGAGTAACTACTCATTATTTTAATTACTATCATTATATCGCTGTTATAAGAAAATAATATTAAATTTGAAGCTCTACTCTTGAGATCTGATGGTCTCCAAAATCTACGTTAAACCGTTACATTCAGTAGCTGTATGGAGCCATTGAATTCACATTTAATATATAAAGTGAATAATTATAGTTCGCTTTATTTGCATGACAAAAGCAGTATGGAATGCAGCATTGCACCTGATATCTCCTGTACAGAGTTAATCATTAGAATAACAATTGCCCCGAGTGATTGATCTTGCTGGAATCCAGTTGATCAGTACTCGGGGTTTTTGCTATAAAATTATAAATGGTTTATTTTTTAGATTGTGTTTGTACGACTTAGTCATACTTATGCTGCTTGCAGAACCTGCAGAGCGATATCGTCGATATCTATTACTTTGTGACTTGGACAGTGATTGGATCGCTTGTTGTGGAGCCAGAAGCGTTAACCAGCTCAGCTGTATAGATGTGTTCACCTTTAACTTGTGCTGATACGGCTGTTGAGGCACGTTGAGCTTGTGGTGTGCCTGCTTGTAGTTCTTGTTTGTCGATTAGCTTGCCGTCTTCATAGAGGCGATATTCCGTTGCGTTCGTTCCCCACCACATGTTCATGCTAATGATGTAGTTACCATCTCCATACCAGTTATCACTTGCGAGAACCGGTTTGCCTGGATTCGCATCTGTTACTTTAACGGCGAGTGGAGCACTTTTCGTTGTACCAAAGCTATTCGTCAGTTCGAGCACATACGTGTACGTGCCATTGGATTTGCCTGTGATCGGTGTTGTGAGTTGCTGTGCAGCTGGAGATTGATCAGCAAGCTTGCCTTCCGCGATCACTTTATCATTTTCATACAGCTTATATGCAGCACCATTGTTGCCCCACCACATATTCATCGTTACTTGATAATTGCCATCAAGCAGTCCAGTATCATGTCCATTATCGTCAGACAGGACAGGCATACCAGGTACATCGGTTGCATTCGTTGGCTCTTCCGTTGGTGGCTCTGGTGTAGTCGGCGCGTCTACTGCAATAATATCATCAAGTCCGCGTGGCTTGAGCTGGTAGCTATCTTTGAAAATAGCAGCTACACCGCTAATATCCACCCAGTCGCCTTCTTGAAAAGTAAATTTATCCTGAGTTAAGCCAGTACGTCCATCTACACGTACATGTGTTTTTTGGCTATTCGTATTACCGTACACATCACCCGTTACATCAAATTCAAATGAACCGGCTGGTGTAGCACTTGTAATATTGCTAATCTGTACTTGTTTTAGCTGTACGATTTGACCTTGATTATATGCATCTACCGTAACGGAAGCTACCGGTTCTGGAAGCACAGAGGTTCCTTTTTTCTCAATGGCTACTGGATCAGTTAGTTCAAGCTCGGAGTTATACAAGGTCGTTGATGCTGTTACACGTATAACATCGCCTGTGTTGAAGCCACTCTGATTCTGGTAGACATAAATACCGCCGCTTTGATCTTGCAGGTAAAAGGCTTGACCACCAAATGTACCTGGGGCAGTCGTTACTACGCCCTCTACCGTAACGAGTGCACCTGTGCTCTGATTACGTGCTGAAGCAATACTGCTTAGCTGTGGAATCTGTACTCCACCATTATCCACTGGCAATGGCTCAGCCGGAACATTAGCGATCGTTACAGCTTGAGTGAGCAGGTTGCTGCCATTTTGACGCAGGCGAAGGCTAGCAGCACCTGTTGTACCTGGCTTGATACGTACAGTCAGATCTTTGATTGCATGGCCTTTGCTATCTGCTGTCAGGCTATAGGTTGAGCTATAGCCGTATGAAGTTGGCCATGTGCCATCTGCATTTTGAATCTGAGCGACCTGATTCCCGCCTGTCACGAAGATACCTGCACTCAGTCCAGATACCGTACTGTTTGGCGCTAGGTCATCAGCTACCACGCGAATCTGGAATGGCTCTGCATTGGGAAGCTGAGATTGATATACCAGACTATAGGTTGGGTTCGCGACCTGTACAGAGCTACCATACGAACCTGGTTTAAATGTAGCTGGGTCCCACCACTTGTAGCCAGCCGCCGGTGCAGCCCACGGCTCAGCTTGAGGTTCAGTCGACGTTTGCGGCGTTTCGATCGGCAGCAATGCTGTCGGCTGATCGAGCTTCAATCCGTCTACTTGAGATAAGCTAGTATAGCTTTCTTTCGTAGATAACCAGTTGATTGCATTTACGAGTAGCTTGGCATCGTCTACTTCCTTAAATCCATCGTATGTTGTCTTTTTAGCGCCTGTTTCTTCGCGCAGATACTTAGGCGACGCATCCTCAACAGGTGAAGAATCGCCGATAAATGCAGCTTTACCCGCGCCTAGCTTGGATACAGCTACATAAGGTCCTTCGGCTACACCACCACCATTGTATACGCCCTGATCTACAGCGTTAGGCCAGGCTGCATTTGTTTGTGGCAGATAGACGATCCCTTTCGCTTTGGCTGGATCGGTAATCGCCAGTGTAGAGCCTGCATGCATTGCGAAGCTACTCACACCTTGCGTAATGCCAAAGGCTTGATCCGGCGCAACGATATTGTTCGCGTTAATATCGCCGAGTGCATTATAACGGAAACGTACACCAAAGTTATCGGATAACCAATCTGAGCTTACAACATCTTGCATCGCCGCAGAATTACGTTCTTCTGTAGACATGCCTTTTGCTGGATCTGCCCAAGCACCGCGGCGGTATCCGTTGATTGCTTCTGATCCATCCCAGCGATTCTTATTACGATCAGCGTTGTAATGATCGCCAATAAACATAATACTGCCACCATTTTCGACATATTGCTTCATTGCTGCTTGCTCACTCGTCTTAAATGGGATATTCGGCTCCGCGATTACGAACACATCGTAAGCACTCAGATCTGCATATGTAAACGCCCCTGACTTACGTAATTCCTTGACATCGTACCCATCATTGGCAAGTGCATTTGCAAAATCTGAAAATCCTCCATCAATGACCCAATCCGCCGCACCTGCGGTTTGCGCGTGAGAATTGTCAAACAATACCTTCTTCCCTGCATTCGCATTAACAACCTTGGCGTTAATAAATGGAGCTGGATCACTTGCCGTTTCTGCATGTGCCATTCCCCCGGTCATCATAGCCATCGGTAATGGCATCAATAATGAAAACGCTAGCAAACTTTTTGCTAGCTTTGGACGTAGTTCATTCCATGTAAGCATACGTCTCCTCCTATGTATTATCAAATTGGAATAACGTACCTATTCTAGCATGGAAATATATGCAAAAGTAATTATATTTGTAAAAAATTAATCAAATTAACCAGCAAAATTGAATCAATCCACAATATTGATCAAAATCATACATGATTATACAGATTCCGAGCGACCAGTTTACGCTTATCCTGTTTTCAAGGAAACGAAGCTAACATCAAGAGATAGCATCGTAGTATCGTATTCCATAATAAAAAGTCACTTCCTCACTTCTCCAGACTATGATGCGTACAACATCTACATCAAGTCTGGGTTGGTGAATAAGTGACTTTTACTTCTAAGCTATGTTATGCACTACTTCATATATATAGAATTAACGAAATTGATCCGGTGGTGGCGGGGCAACAGCTTGAGGCTCCGTATCTGTCTCCGTTATCCCCTTCGGATCGTCAGCCCCCTTCTTTGGTCGTTTGGATGCTTTGCCTCGATTCACACCGATCAGATCGAGGAAGAAGACAAATAACGGAATACCGATAATAAGTCCCCAGGGTCCGATAAAATGCTCCGAAAAGATCAGAATTACAAACGTATAAAACACAGGCAGATTCGTTTTACTGGACATGAGCTTTGGATTAAGGAAATATGCCTCAATCGCATGGATAATCAAAATGAGTATAAACAGATATACAACATACTTGATACCGCCGACACTAAGCGCAGTCAAGCCAAGTGGAATCAGCGAGATGAACACGCCCGCCACTGGCACGAGTCCGAGTACAAACACAATAACCGCGAGTCCCATCAGATTCGGGAAGCCCATAATCCACAGTGCGGAGATTGTCAAAATCGTGTTAATAAACGAAATCAACAGCTGTGCTTCAATGACTTTACCAAATGTATTCAGGAACATCTTGCCAAAGTAACCGACTTCCGTAAAAAACCAGCTCAGCTTACTATCTTGAAACGACGCTGTAAAACGAGCGATATGAGAGCGATCCAGCAAAAAGAATAAGCTCAGCAATACCGCAATAAATAGCTGTGAGCCCAGCTGGCTAATTTTCAGCAGTACAGTAAAGCCTGGACCGATAAACTTGCCTACATTTTCAAGCACCTGCTCGATATTCAATGTACGCATTAACTCGACGACATAATGATTCCATTTACTATCCTGTGGATTCGTATAGACACCCTGAATCATATCGTAGGTCTGCACCACCTGCAGGCTGATTGTTGGCACCATCCGATAGATTCCCCAGCCGATAATGCCTAGTAACACAACATATACGAGCGGAATAACAAAAAACGGTGATACGCTTGGAATGACCTTTTGGAATAGCTTCATCACTCCGTTATACAAGCTACCGATCAAAATCGTCAGTAGCAATGTCATTAATATAATATTCATCATGCTCGACATGGAAGCGATTATCAGGATCAAGATAGCAAGCACAATAATCCGTCTAATCCCTTCATGGTTAATCCATTCCCGAAACTTCATCCACAGACCCCTTCTCTATTTATATCCCCTTCTTTCATAATAACGTGTTTACGGTCTGCTGTCACCGCCATCCTGCTTCCCCATACAGTCTAACGTTCATTCATGCTCATTTTCGTTCACAGTACACTACAGTTCCTTGACATACAGGCACAGGTTGTTTGCCATCTAGCTAGTATGAGCAGCCTTAAATGTATTGGTTAAACGACCTAATTTATCAATCTCAATCGTGATCTGTTCGCCATCCTTCAGCCATTCTCTAGCATCCTCTGGCTGACCGAGAATAACGCCCTCTGGTGTGCCGGTCAAAATAAGATCCCCCGGCATGAGCGTCATGTATTGCGATACATAATGTATAATCTCGTCGCAGTGGAAGATCATATCTGAAGTATTCGAATCCTGAACCACCTGATCATTCCGGTATGCGCGTATACCAAGAGCATTCGGATCTCCCACTTCATCTGATGTAACAAGATAAGGGCCAATGGGCGCAAAACGGGCACAGGTTTTCCCCAGTAACCACTGACTGGTGAGCATCTGCAGATCACGAGCAGACACGTCATTAGACGAACAATAGCCAAACACATAATCCAGTGCCGTCTCTTTGCTCACCTGCTCTGCCTTTTTCCCAATAACGATGCACAATTCAGCCTCATAGTCGACCTGCTGACTCAAAGCTGGTAAAGGTACATCTTCCAAATGAGCGGCTACGGTATCCGAAAACTTACTAAATACGATCGGCGTTTTCGGCTCTGCCATACCGGTTTCAGCTGCATGCTTACGGTAATTGAGTCCAATACAAATCACCTTGCCAGGTGCAGGCACAGGGGGGAGCCAGTGAACGTGCTTTTCCTCAATCAGATGCTCGTGTAAGCTCTTGGCTTGTTGCTGAAGCCAATGTTCAATCTTCGTATGTAGCTGCGGTTCATTCAGTAATTGATCTACCGTTTGTGGTAATTGAAGGGTGCCATTCGACTGTACCTCAAGTGTAGCAAAGGGCAAAATACCGTCATCCAGACGAATGCCCAGCTGCGATTGACCATTCCATTCATAATGTACATATTTCATCACATATACACCTCCAACACTTATGATGACATGTTAGAGGTGCAGATTACAACTTTGTTCATAAGAGGTTGCTTGTAACAGCGGATAAGATAAATATTGTATGCTACATTCATGGAGTTAGTCTTATCGGTTTGTTCGTTTTTCAGATTGATAGGTTGGTGGTGTATTGATCTATCGGATATGGATAGGTTGATCTTCAGTTATTCAGAAGTGAGGAGGATAGGATGCACTATAGTTCAGGATTGGTTATTTTCCAGGCTGTCATAGTGGAACACTTCCTGAATATCCTCGGATGTTGTACCGTGCTCATTTTGTAATAATAAGTCTGACATATATTCTTGCCAGCGCTGATTCGCGGGATGTGTAGCGAGCGTGTTCATCGCCTGACGATAATCCTCTACCTCCATATAAGCGAATAGTACGCCACCATGTAAAAAGATACTGTATGTACGTATGCCGACTTGTCCGAACACTTCTAGTAATTCTGGATACACAGCTTCGTGACGCCGGATGTATTCATCACGGTTTTCAGGTTTTATATTGAGGACAAATGATATGCGCTGCATTAGAGTTCCTCCTTGGAGTGAAATATTTAGTATAGATAAATATATTGTAAGCGCTATCTTTCGAAAATTAAAGGGATGATAGAGGGTTGAGCGTTATTTTAGCTCTATAAGCGGGTAACGGTTAGCTCTTAATTTTGTGCTTATGGCGTCTTTTATTCCTAGTGAATTGCACGCTTATATAGTACGTCATCAAGAAAAACCGCTCTGTCGCGGGGACAAAGCGGTTGAATAATTCATATTGTTTTTAGCATGCCGTCTTACTATAAATACTTAAGACTGTGGATATGCTGTGTATGTCCAGAAGCGTTCGCGGCTGAAGCGTTCACGTAATTCGCGATCCATCTTTTTGCTTTTACCCAGTTCGCCGGGTGATGGGAATTGAGAGCGATGCGCATGGATCGAATTCAGTTTATTTTCGACGAAATCGCCAACGTCGTTTTCAACGTCTGGATAGCCGATTTCATCGGTGCAATTATGGGAAAATGCCATAGCATACAGTGGTGGGCGTTCCGATTCTGGTAGTTTGCTCATCGCGCGCACAACCGCCGCACCAGTCGCATCATGGTCAGGGTGTACGCTGTAGCCAGGGTAAAAGCTGAATACAGCAGATGGCTTGAGTTCGTTTAGTAAATCTAGAATCGCTCCGTCTAGCACTTTACGATCTTCGAACTCAATCGTTTTATCGTGGAAGCCCATCATACGCAGATCCTGAATACCGATCGCCTCAACGGACTTTTTCAATTCCTCGCGACGAATATTCGGCAGTTCCACACGGTTCGTAAATGGAGGTGTACCCATATTACGTCCCATTTCACCAAGTGTCAGACAAGCGTATGTCACTTGTCCACCAGCAGCGATATGTTTAGACAGTGTACCGGACAGACTGTAGCATTCATCATCAGGATGAGGCAGTACAACCAGTACACGGGATTGGTCAGGTAGTGTCAGTTTCATTTGGTTCATCTCCTCACTCATTAGAACGGCTCCTTACTGAGCTGCAATGCAACGACGAGCTTGCCTTGAGCATCATGACCTGCAAGGATCAGACGTTCCTGCTCTGTATCTTCGTAATGGGTCAGACCTTCGGAATAGACCCAGCCTGTTTCTGTTTTCAAACCAACACGGAAAAACGGTGCCTTCTCCGAAATGGTTCCTGTGCCATAGCGAATCTGTGCATTACTAATAAATGTAGCTGACGGGTGCTTGCTGCTGTCCATATGGGACGCATATGCACCAGTCGTCATTTCTAAATGAATATACAAATCCTGATCCTGAAGCTCGTTCAAACGACGCTGGATCAGTACTGGATCAATGAGCTGCATTGTCATCTCTATCTTCCTCCATATCCTCGCAAAAATGCTTATTATATTATACTACATTATTTTTCGTATGTATAAGAAAACACATTTTCCCTGCAAAAGCAAACGCTGGCATAGCCCATGAAGCGGCTATGCCAGTATATGCGCATGCAATGTAAACGAATCGCAATTCTCTACATTGCAAGTAAACGTATGATTAATCACGTGGATAGTTCACCTGCATAATATCCATAAACGGAATTTTGTATAATTCCTCCATATGTTGAATATGCACTTTGCCTGTTCGAGAATCCATCGTTACAATCTGACCACGAACCGTTTCTTCCCATCCCCATACGGTGAGCACGATTTCGGATTTTTCACGATACGCTTCAGTCAGTTGATTACCCATTTCTTCCAGAACAAATTCATCGCGTGTTGGACGCTTGGCCACCTTTGCCTTAGCCAATGTAAGACCTCCCTGATTAGTTCAGTATGGATTTTGTGCTACACAAAAATCCTTTTTATTTCACCTTGTGTGAATAGTTCATTCACACTGGATATGTTCTCTTTACTATTTTAACGTTTCATCTCAAGTGTTACAATAGTTTACGACAAAAAATAAGAACAAATGTTCTTTATTGTAACAATGACTACAATCTTTGCCGCCATTTATACAAAACTATATAACAAAAACCGCTCATCCATGCATAAACAGGCGAACGGTCATTTTACAATTCTATCTATATGTAATTCCTAAAGTGATTTCTAAAAAGCTATTACTAATTTATTTAGGGTTTAAGTACATAATTTATTCTCAACATGATCTATATACATCCTATACCTTAATCCCAATCTAATTTAAACTTCCCTTCCCCACATAAGAAGTTATTTTGTTTATCATTTAGCACCACCACATGATGCGCCTCTACAGCACGAAGGGAAGGACATAAGGGAGAAGGATAACTGCTAGTGTTTAGCTTTATAAACACGCTACTGGTGTTTGGCAGTATAAACACGTTTGGAGCCTGGGAATCTACATTTACTCCCTTATTCGTAGATTCTCAGGCTCCACCCAAGGACGTTCCCTTATTCCTTCTCGAAGTGGTGTATTTCAAAACGCATCATATCCCTCGCGCTAAGTAAACAAAAACTTCATTTTACAATCATAACAGGCGCCGCCGCCCGCTGCGTAACATAACGACTAACACTACCCTTCATCAATTCACTCATTGTATTCAATCCTCGACTGCCCATAATAATCAGATCGGGATTCGATTTTTTGGAGTAATCGACAATTCCTTTCGCTGCACTGCCACAAATGATGACCGTTCTCGCATTAGGAATCCGGGAGATCATCTCTCTCAGATTGCGACGAACCGCGTCCTCTTTGTGATCAAAATACGCTTCGAGTTCACTTGATGTCATAATGAGTGGCTTATGGAGCTCATCTACCGTCGCCGAATCAACATACAAAATCTCAAGCTCCGCCTGCAGACTTTCAGCCAGCGCGGCTGCGCGTTCAAGTGCACGCTGGGAATGTAACGAACCATCATAGGGGACAAGAACATGCGAGATCGCCATCATGAATTCCTCCTTTAAAATGGAATTACAATCAATATGTTGTTCATCAAACATCACTTCAGCGGAACAAGTGTCAGTATCGCAAGCGAAAAGAACGTGCTTATAATTAAAATAACTCCGATTTATGTAAATTGCAAGCGTTTTCAAAGTTTGCTGGTTTATTATTTATTTTATCCTATACGTAGATACAAAAAGCGCCTGATTTGTTATCATCAGACGCTTTTACTCTTTTCTTTTATCATCATTGCTAATATTACATCTACACGTCTTATGCCAATATTATTCGCTCAAGAAACAGCACAATATTAGAATAATAAGCAACTCTCCAACAATACTTTATAGTTATACTTTACGTAGCCAGACAGACATTTCTCCTTCGCCGCGGTTCCCCCACAAGAAGTAAGGAACGGCAGTAAACCTCTGCTCTACACGCTCAGGCTCCTGTAAACGATATAATTCATCGACTGATGCCTCCACCTGCTCTCGTAACGCACTACCTTCAATAACGACACAGCCACCAAGTACATCTGTAGCCAAGTGTGCCTCCAGCGGCTCATGTGTGCGAATCAATAGTGAAGATAAGCGTTCACCATTGTCTGCTTGTTCGATACAGTACACCAGAGGACCGCGCTGTAAAGCGATACGTCCCGCATTCGCACGCAGATTCGGATGAGCATATACAACCTGTATCTGCATATCCATTCTCCACTCGATCTGATCCGTATCATTCCATTCACGCTGAATATACACATAACCATCCTTGACAATGGATGCGTGATCAACCGCGTCACCATTAATAACTAGCTCTGCCTTATGACACCAGCCTGGCAATCGCAGTGCAAGTGTAAATGAGAGCGAGCGTGTCATGCTTAGATTAATGCGGGATGTCCCATTCCACGGATATTCGGTCGTCTGCTGAATCGTTACAGCTTCGCCAGCCACATCAAGCGTTGCTTCACTTCCGATAAACAGATGAGTATAGATCGTATCGGTAGTGCTCGTATATACATATTGACCTAGCGAAGCGACGAGTCTTGCCACATTCGGCGGACAGCAAGAACAGCCAAACCACTTTTGACGTACAGGCTTCACATGCTCTCGATCTGGATTACCATGATTTGCTGCCGGCCATACTTCTAATGGGTTTACATAAAAATAATGCTTGCCGTCCTGTGACATGCCGCCGATCACATTGTTATACAGTGCGCGTTCTAACACGTCTCCATATTCACCACGCGGCTCTAACTGCAGCATCCGATGTGCAAAAAAGACCATTCCAACAGCCGCACACGTTTCCGAATAGATCGTATCGTTTGGTAGGTCATAATCAAATGTGAAGGCTTCACCATGACGAGTCGAGCCGATGCCGCCTGTGATATACATTTGACGATCTACGATATTACGCCAGAGCGTACGACAAGCTTCATGCAGACGATCATCTCCATTTAAGCGTGCCAGATCAGCCATCGCTGTATACATATAGACCGCTCGCACAGCATGTCCAGTCGCTACCTTTTGCTCTCGTACCGGTGCGTGTGCCTGACAGTATTCCAGATTAATGCGATCCTGCTGTGAACCTCCGTAAAAGCTATACCGATCGCGCTTCTGCCATTCCTGCTTCAAGAAGTTCGGCTCCTGCCCACGCTCATCAATGAAAAATTGACTCAGCTTCAAATACCGCTCTTCATTTGTGAGATGATACAGCTTCACCAGCGCCAGCTCAATTTCCTGATGACCATCGTATCCACGCATCTTGCCTGGTTCTGGACCAAATTGTGTATCAATGTAATCCGCAAGTCGGCATATAACGTCCAGTAATTGCCGCTTCCCGGTAGCCTGATAATATGCCACACCTGCTTCGATCATATGACCAGCTGTATATAGCTCATGACAATCAACTAGATTTGTCCAGCGCTTATCCGGCTCCTTGATCGTAAAGTATGTATTCAAATACCCGTCTTCCCCTTGAGCTTCCGCGACCAATGTAATCACCTCATCAGTCATTTGCTCCAACTTCGGATCAGGATGCGTCATTAATGAATACCCTACCGCTTCAATCCACTTCGCCACATCCGTATCCTGAAAAACAAACCCATGAAACTCCCCCTCCTGCCGACCAGCCGCAATCTCAAAGTTACGAATCGCATAGCTGGGCTCTGCATCAGGAACAAGGTCATGCAATGCATCATATTGATACGGAATCACAACATCCTTCACTAACTGCTGATAATCAGACCAGAAACGATCTCGGATATGTACCTGCTTGGTACTCAAGGTTTGCATCGAATACGTCGTTGCTTTCATAAACGATAATCTCCCTTCAACATTGGATCACTGTGGTAGAATTTCATTGATTTCTTCCTATAAAAGATAACGCTTTCAATTCATATTTACAATGGTTGATTGCACGAATCATTTTCAGTAATTGATCTCGTAATTGTTCAATTGCCTGGATTTCTAGTTCAAGATAAGGGTAGCATGATAAATCGTAATATTCTAAAAACCGATATCTTTTCCAGCGATCAAAAAATGAATATTGTAACCATCGTTCCCATTTATAACGAGACAAGGCATTCTCCCATACAGGATTGGTGATAGAATGCGTACTAAGCCCATAAATAATAGATGCATAAGTATCCCATTGTAGCTTCATATCAACGCAATATTGCTCCACAACAAAACAATCTGCAAAATCACTGTACATCTCTTCCCACTCCCAATCTAAATAGGAGTAATTCATTTGTTGATCAAATGTGATCCGAATGTCGTTCATTCGCTGCCAATACTGCTCCAAAACATTTATTTCTTTAATCATCATCACCTGGCGATTAAGCCGTTAAAACTCGATATTTTATTTCTTGTCTACTTCGCATATTTTACTATAATGGCTATGTATTTTACAGATAAAGTCTGAGCGGAAATGTACGTTATTCCATCAGATCCGCCCAGACTTGGACATTCAAGCTTACAGACTTATAACCTCGTATACAACTCCATTACCGAAGCCAAGCAGATTCAGTGTCTTATAACAGACCTTCAATCGCTCCATCCTCACTTATACGCATACGCTCAGCGGCAGGAACTTTGGGCAAGCCAGGCATCGTCATCGTATTGCCCGTTTCGACTACAACAAAGCCTGCTCCTGCGGATAGCGATACACGGGACACCTGAATGGAAAAGCCCGTCGGTGCGCCAAGCAGACGTGGCTGATCGGTAAATGAATAAGGTGTCTTCGCCATGCATACGGGTAAGTTGCCAAATCCTTCTTGTTGTAGCTGCTCTAACCTACGACGTGCTGCCGGTGCATAGATCGCTCCCTCACCACCATAAATCGACGTGATAATACGTTCAATCTTAGCAGTCAGTGGCAATTCATCTTCATATAAAGGAGCAAATGAACCTGCCTCTACATCCAATATACTCAGCAAACGACGAGCCATCTTTTCGCCGCCTGCACTACCTTCTGCCCACACACGGGATACTTCTGCCGGCACATTCAAGCGACTACATTCCTCTTCAATCCATTCCAGCTCCTGTGGTGTATCTCCATCAAAATGATTAATAGCGACCATCACAGGTACACCAAACGACTGCAAATTACGCACATGTCGACGCAGATTGGCAAGTCCGTTGTGTAGTGTCGCCATTTCATCCGTTTCTGTATGGACTACCACGTCTCCAGAATCCTGTCCATTGTATTTGAGTGCTTTGACTGTAACGACCAGCACTGCTGCGGATGGTGTTAGTCCAGCCTGTCTACATTTGATATCAAAAAACTTCTCCGCACCAAGCTCTGCGCCAAAGCCTGCTTCTGTCACTACGATATCAGCCAGCTTAAGTGCTGTCTTCGTACCGATGACACTACTACAGCCATGTGCAATATTAGCAAATGGACCTCCGTGCAAAATAACAGGCGTCCCTTCTAACGTCTGCACCAGATTGGGCTTGATCGCTTCACGTAGCAGAATCGTCATGCCTTCTACTGCCTTAAGCTCACTTGCTGTTACAGGCTTGCCTTCATATGTATAGCCGATAATAATTCGAGAGAGTCGTTGCTTCAGATCCGCCATATTCTCGCTTAAGCAAAGAATTGCCATTACCTCAGAAGCTGATGTGATCAGATACCCGCTCTCACGCACATCCCCATTCCCACTGCCAAGTCCAGTAACGATGCTACGCAAGCTGCGATCGTTCATATCCACTGTACGTTTCCATGTAATCTTCTTCGGGTCTATGCCTAACTCATTACCATGGTAGAGATGATTATCAATGATGGCAGCCAGTAGATTATGCGCACTCGATATTGCATGGATATCCCCTGTAAAATGTAGATTAATATCATCTGCAGGTACGATTTGCGCTCGCCCACTTCCCGTTGCTCCACCTTTCATGCCAAAGCATGGACCCAGTGAGGGCTCACGAAGTGCAGCAATCGCGCGTACGCCTAGCGCATGTAGTGACTGGGACAGGCCGATTGAAGTTAAGGTTTTCCCTTCCCCGGATGGAGTCGGATTGATCGCTGTAACAAGCACAAGCTTACCATTCGGCTGATCCTGTAACGACTCTATTAACGAAGGCTCTAGCTTTGCCTTATATTTACCATAAGGCTCCATATCATTCATGTCGATTCCTGTCTGCTGAGCAATCTCAAGTATAGGTTTCATATCAAAAGTAAACCTCCTATGCTACGCTTATTTCTCTGGTATTATCCGGTATTGCTATTAGCTTTGCAACTAAGGTATAGTGAGTTTGCACTTTTGTCACATCTTGTATGTAAAATAAAGTCGAATACCGCTATAAAATAGGTCTGTACAGCCTTTGTACTTAACATTTACTATTCTTATACAATTATTACTAAGAATATAAGGGCTTTTGACCGAACTATACTATATAGTGAAAAAAATTTAAAAATAAGATATAACGAACATTGTCAAGCATGGTCGAGGGAGTGGAACGCATGTACAAGGATTTAAATGAAATACCTCCGCTTCTTACTCTCGCTCTGGATGCAATCGAAGATTTTGTATATGTTATGCATGTGCATAATGATCAATTTTATTACAGTTATGTGAATCGTTCGGCTGCATTATTCAGCGGTGTGAGGAATGAAGATATAGGCAAAACTTTTTTTGAATATTATGCACAACAACCAGAAATGGCACATTACTTGCATAATAAGTACATGAAGGCATTATCAGCAGGGCAAAGCACGCGATTTGAGGACGGCAACGTGCTACCGAACGGCAATTTGAGTGGCGAAAGTATTATCTCGCCTCTGCGTGGTGCAGATCAGCGTATTACTCATCTGATCTGTGTAACGCGAGATTATACCGAACGAAGTCGATATGAAGAGAAATTAAAGTTTTACGCCTACTATGATGAATTGACTCATCTGTTTAACAGGCGTTTTCTGTATGAGTATGCGATCAAAACCGGTACGCTCTTTTTACTTAACATTGATAATTTTAAAAGCATCAACGATATGATGGGTCATGAAAATGGCGATGCTCTACTTATTCAGGTTGCGGCACGAATCAAGCAGGTATTTACCGATGGAGAGATTATTTGCCGCCTTGGAAGCGATGAGTTTCTCGTCGTCTGCCAGAATAATGAACGCGTGCCACAGCAGACGGCACAAATGATGCTACGTGCGCTGCGCGGTGCCTTCATATTAAAGGATCGAGAATTGAAAATTACTGCCAGTATCGGTATCGCTTCCCTAACTCAGGGAATTAATACGCCAACAGCGCTCCGTCATGCCGATATTGCGCTGCATTATGCCAAAGGTCAGGGACGCAGCCGCTACCATATATTTGATACGGCGCTTCGCTATGAACAGATTGTTCGATTCCATCATGAGCTAGCGCTGAATCACTGTCTGGAGAAAAACGAGCTGCAACTGCTCTATCAACCGATCTACAGTATGGATGAGCAGCAGGTTGTAAGCGTCGAAGCACTCCTGCGCTGGTATAAAAATCATGAACAGCTCGTATCTCCTGCCGAGTTCATTCCTGTAGCTGAAGAAACCGGTCTGATTATTCCAATCGGAGACTGGGTCATTCGCCAGGTATGTCGCGATCTGCCTGTGCTTCAGCGCAAATATGGCAACCGAATTCGCATTGCTGTTAATATTTCCAGAATTCAATTGGATGATCCGGATTTCATTTATCGACTGAATCGGATTTTGGAGGAAGAACAGGTCGATGCTAACTGTATTGATCTGGAGATTACCGAAAGTGTTGCTACAAGCAATGCAGTTGAAGAGCAATCTTCACTCTCTAAGCTGCGTGAGCAAGGATATACGATTTCACTGGATGACTTTGGTACAGGGTATTCCTCCCTCAGTATGTTAACCAGACTACCAATCGACAAGATCAAAATTGATCGTTCATTCGTGACTCAGATGAATCCTCCCGTACTGAAAGCCTTAATTACCATGGCAGAAGCTCTGAATCTGCAGGTGGTTGCAGAAGGTATTGAAGATCAGCAGCAATGGGATCGTCTGGTAGAGCTAGGATACAAGGAGTTTCAAGGCTACTGGTTAAGTTATCCGATGCCTGTAGATAATCTGCCTGATCTGGATCATTTGTCCCATGCCTGATCGAAGCGAACAAGTAGTACGAATTTTTGCTTTCCGAGAATCCTTTTTTCATTTCACACCGTGTGAGCAGATCACTCACACTATAAATGAACGAATAAGCATGAATACCAACACATATTCCTGTTGATGTATGTTTTAGACAGGGTCCCAACATAAAAAAGCTGCTTTGGCCATCCGGCAGCAGCTTTTTTATGTTGGGATATTCATTACCAGTCATGCAGCGCTCGTCAATTTGTCAGCTTAAACTACATCAATGATAGGTTATACAGAAATCGCCTGCTTATTGCACATTAATATTCCAGTCGGTTACGGTCAGCTTACCGCCACCACTCATCACGTCTGTACCAAAGGTTACGCCACTGATGTAATCACCCGTCGTCATAAGCTCGTTGCGATCCAGTAGATTTTTCACAAAATCAGTCAGGTTAAGTGAGATCATATCGGTATTTGCTGTTCTTACATACGTAAAGGTTACATTATCATTCATATTCGCCGGCGTTACCGTATTATCGCTACTGCTTGTGCTGCGATAAATGTTCCAATCCGATCCGCCGATGCTTACTGTATCTACCCATTGCCCCCATGCACCCATATCCGATTGCATCATATCGGTCGAAGTCATCGCGGTGTCACCAGTGAATACATTGGTGCCTGTGCTTGTCTCGTTACGATTCGCCATATCAGTACTATCCATTGTCATATCATCTGTCATTTCTGGATTAGCAGAGGTGGATGTGATTACTTTGATCGTTGCTTTGGGAGTCGTTTCCATACCTGCTTGCTGTGTATTATGAACATAAAGCGTATATCCTGTTGCATAGTCGCCTGTCACCTCATCGGTGGAATACGCTACGGATGTGTCGATATTTTTCATCTGGGATGGACGATTGCTAGAGCTGCTACGTGAATTATCACGGAACACGTCAACAGGCATATTGCCCGCACCTTCATATCCGTTTGTCCAATGCCAGCCATAAGAAATTGCTGGTGAGGATTGAAGACCTGTGGTGTCAGCTGGATAAGCCCATGTATATCCAAAGGAGTTCGCATTATCGTAAAAAATAGATTGTCCGTTAGTCATCGCTTGATCGGAAGATGTCATGCTGCCTGTGTTGCCAGTCCAACCTGTATTCGACAAGTATGTGCTGCTGTTCAGAGTGAAGCTACCGGAAGCATCTGTATTTTCCTCCGCAAGGGCTGCGCCAGGAAGAAGTAAAGCTGCGGCAAGTGTCATCGAAGCAAGTGCACAAACTGGTTTTTTGACATTCAATTTCTTTTTCATACGTAGTCCCTCCAATGATGTTATAAATAAGTTGTTATGAGATGTAGATATACATGAAGAAAGCATTTCCACGATAGATCAGTAATGACACAATACGTAAGTCGCTATACTGTATCTTAAATAGACACAGTAAATGCCACATATGTACTCTGTCATGCTTATGATGTACTCATACGCACGACCTATAGTATGGATTAGCCAGGGAAGCAGTGATATAAGTAGGCTCTGATCACCTTTTGTATTATCCTTTTCAGCATAACTATACCGACCATAGTTAACGTGAGCAGGCTATCACAGGGTAGCTCCACTCACTTACGCTCCTAGCTTAACTTTCAAATTGTATATCGACGTTCCCAGATATTATTTACCCAGACGCCCTCCTATACTAACTGTTTTTACCAAAATCATTTTATATTTTTCCAACTTATGTCACAAAGTACATGTATAGAGGTAGGTCAACGGTTGTAATTCTATCGCCCGATAAGGGTTCTACCTGACCTGTTCAAATACGTATCCAATGGAGTCACTTACTCCCACTATCATAAAAGCCGGAGCCTTATCTCACCCCTAGAGGTGTACATAGGCTCCGGCTTTTATTAGATTCTTAACTTCTTGTCCACGCTGTATCCGTTCTGTGCTAATCCATGATCTACTGCGGCTCTTCGACTATAGGCTCTTCAACTATAGGTTCAGGCTGCTTGTTGTAGATCGTTGTACGATTGCGTCCCTTATTCTTGGATGTATAGAGCGCTTCATCTGCTTTGATAATAAGCTCGTCTGGCATTGCTCCCTGTTCAGGATAGGCAACGATACCAAGCGAAATGGTAATTCGATCACCAGAAGGACTCAGCGTATTACTCACCACATGACGCAAACGCTCTGCCACATGATAGGCCCTTTCCTTATTCGCTCCGCGCAGTAAAATACCAAGCTCTTCACCGCCATAACGGAAGCATAGATCTCCTTCGCGCGATACATTGCGCATCGTGGCCGCCAAATGCTGAATCACCTGATCGCCTACAGGATGACCAAATGTATCATTCACATTTTTGAAATGGTCAATATCCAGCATAATGAGTGCAAACGGCTCTTTTGCAAGACACCAAGCTTCCAGTGTTGCATCAAAATTACGACGATTCGCAAGTCCGGTCAATCCATCTAGCGCTGTCTCGGTGCGTAGCTTATGAATATGCTTTTGCATTTGCCGTGCTGTGACTCTCAGGCTGGAATAGAGCAATTTGATCTCATAGGTTGCGGAACGAATGGCTGGCATATCATCTGCACTCCATTCCTTCAGCATGCGATTGGAGTATTCAGCTAGCGAGTGCAGAGGCTTAACGACAAGGTACGTCAATAACCAACCCGCAGCCAGCGTAATCAATAGCAAAGGTAATGATTGCAAAATACTACTTTCCAGCAGATCATTCAGTGGCTGCTGCACCAGATTCGTTGGAGTCTGCGATATAATACCCCAGCCTGAACCCATATTATAAGCATAGCCAGCATAGAAGGATCGGTCATTATTATCCGTATACGTGATGGAGCCATTAAGTCCAGCAATTACTTTCCATACCGCATCATTAGACGCTACATTTTTCCCGATCATCTCAGAATCAGGATGAAAGATGATACTGCCTTTCGAATCGACTGCAAATACATAAGAACCGTCGGAATCATAATTTTGCTGCAAAATCATTTGTATAATATTCGTACTATGCAGATAGATCGTTCCCGCAATGTAACCGTAATAGTTATTTTGCTTATCAAATAACGGACTGGTCACCAAAATAAGCAAATTGCCCGTTTTTCCGACAAAAGGATCGGTCATCATCGGCTCTTTGAGCTTAATAATGGAACGTACGATTGGACCATCTACATTGGTTCCCACCTGTAGCTCTTTCTTATAGGATGGAGAAATTCCCATGAGCACTTTATCCTTACGTACAATCGTAAGCGACTCAAAATATTCACTATGCGTCGCATACAGATCATTCAGCAGCACAGGATCAATACCTTCATTCCGTTGCCAGATCGCTGCCATAGAATCGACATTTTTCTGAATACGGACAAGCAATTCACCCGTAGCTGCGGATAAATCCATCGCCCGATTGTAATTGCCGCTCAAATAGCTATTGACCAGGGATTGCCTACTGACGCTATACGACGAGTGAATAGAAATTAGCATCGTAAGCACGATGGATACAACGATAATAAAGCTAACGATAGTTACAAGTTTAAACCCTTTTTTAGGATGGAAACTCAATTGCATCCCACCTGGCAGCAAAATAGTATATCGTCCTCATCATAACATAAGCACTCTACCAAAACAAAGCAGAATAGCGATGATGGACGTCTATATCTGCTCTGTAATGGCACAGATGAAAAGTCTAGTCATTTCAATCTTAACTCCCTGCACGAACAGTAACATCTTTCTTTATACGAGATAGCGTTTTGTGAATCCAGATCGCCGCCTGCGCGCCTTCACCCATCGCAATATTCGCTTGCTCGGAATGAGCTGCCAGATCACCAGCGACCCATACATTTTCAATATTCGTCATTTTGGAGCGTGCATCCACCTCGATGTGGTGGTTGTGCAGTGTCTCAACTCCGAGCTGTTCTGCAAGCTCCGAATTAACATGATTCCCGCCAAAAGCAATAAAGCCGCGCTCGGCTGAAATCGACTGTCCATTCTCAAGCTCTACCGCATCCAGCATCCCATCCTCGCCGTGACTCACACGCTGAACCGCAGACTCGATATATTCGATTCCATGTTCACGTAGGCGGTCCATCGTTTCCGGCTTAAATGACTTGCCTTCATGATTGATATAGACAAGCTGATCGGTTCGTGGCAATAGGATAAGCGCCATCTGTGCACCTGCTTCCCCTGCGCCGATCACCACTGTACGCCGTCCTTCGATCTCATATCCATCACAATCCGGGCATACATACACACTGTAGCCTAGCGTCTCTCGCAGACCTGGAAGTCGTGGAAAACGATCTATCAGCCCGGTTGCGATCAGCAGGGTACGTGCGCGATAGCTTTCTCCCTCTGCCCCTTTTAACAAAAAGGACTCGCCTTCTTGCTTGGCTTCTAATATACGATCTTCATGGAAGGTAACACCAAGCGGCTCTGCCTGCTTCCTGCCTATCTCTCGCAGCTCCTCACCAGAAACGCCTTCAGGAAATCCAAGCAGATTACCATAGTTTTGGCAAAAGGTAGAGCGTCCTACCCCAGCATCAATCACAAGCACATTATGAGCCGAATATCTTCCAAGCTGGATGGCTGCCTGAAGTCCGGCAATACCTCCACCTACAATAATGCAATCATATTTCGTATTACTGTCAATCATCATTTGGCCTCCTTTGATATGTTCACCCTGTAGCATCGGGAAATGGGTACTCGACTAGGTCATTCAATAGATCATGATGCGTATACGTTAATATGTAAACTAGCCATCGGCATTGAAACGCATCGTCGCTACTCTACTGCATGACATATCAAAAATCCGGCTGTTCTTTAATAGATAAAGAACAGCCGGATTAAAGAAATATTCGTATGCATCCATTACATATTCATTCTTATATACAAAAGTGTAGAGCCAAGTCATCAACGCTGATGCTATGGGGTTACCTATTCCTATGATCAGACGCTTTTAGTTATTAACATCCTCTGGCGTGATTTCATACAACGTGCTTGTCATCATACCCATACCGCCAAAGCCTGCTTGATTTGGTGTCGTATTCAGCATACCACTACGTGAATCTGATTTTGTCGTATCGGTTGTGGAATCGGTCAGACTATTTTGGATGACAGAATCGGATGTTTCTTCCCATTCAGAGGAAGGCACGATCGTTCCATGTTGCTTGATCCATTCGGTTACTTCGGTTGAACCGCCACGTCCCATACCGTTCAGCAGGAAGTACTTAACCTCTCCCTTTTCAACCAGCGCTTTGAGCTTATCTACAGTAAGAATCGGATCACTTCCACTATAGCCTCCCATTGCCATTACCGCTTTGCCGGTACGGATAATATATGCAGAGGCAGAGTTAGCATTGCTTACCGCAAACAAGAACTTTTGCCCGTCATTATGCTCGGTCACATATTGCAGTAGCTTCTCATTGACCGGATCACTCATCCCCATCCCACCCTGAGAACGAGTTCGAGTTGCAGATGTTGTCCCCGTCTGACCGCTTCCAGCTGGTGAATTACCATTCAGGCTGCCCGAAGAAGTTCCTTGACTGCCTGCATCCGAACCATTAGCTGTCGTATCTGATAAAGGGCGAGTACTTTCATGATCATCAGTCGCTGTCAACTGAGCATCATGATTGTTGAAGTTTCGCATATCTCTTCCAAATCCACTCTGTTCAATCGGCCCACCATAAGGAAGAGCAATATTACTGGACGGATGCATTACTGGAATATAAGACCAGTAAAATGGTGTGAGCAGCATGGCTCCAAGTGCTGCCAGTACAAGATACCCCTTACTACGACTCATCGTCTGAACGCGTGTACCAATCAATAGACCAATCGTAATCAGTCCGCCAAGTCCAGCTATCAAATAAAACCAGTAGGATGCAATCTCATGTCGATATGGATAGATCACATAGAGCTGGAATGCAGCTGTTGCTCCAACGCTTACAGGTAACAACCAGGCAAGCCATCCCTTACCCTCGCGATAATAACGCCACTGGGCAATTAATCCTGCTGCGGCAATTGCCGCTACCGGAGGTGCCAGCATGATTAGATAATACTGATGGAAGAAGTTTGCAATACTGAAAAATCCACCGACAGGAATTAACCACATGAGCCAAAATACAATTTCGGTATATTTTCGTTCACGCCAGTTTACTCGGCGCATACTAGCAAACAGAGCAATTAATGAGAGAATAGCAAAAGGCAACAATAGACTCGCTTGACCAGATAATGCCTTTTGGAACAAACGAAGTGGCCCTGCATTCCCGGTATTGAACATTCCCCCTGTTCGGCGCTGTACATCCCCGTCATTATCAGGTGGCTGAAGCATGCCTCCCTGCATCATTCCTGCACTGATCGCATTGCCAGAGGTAGATGATGAATTGGCACCCTCTGTTGTCGCTCCTGCTCCAGCTGGTGCTGTACCGTTCATTCCACCAGGCATACCGCCTCCGTTATTGAAGGTCTGCGTCTCCCCGGTTAAACGACTGACCCCGTTATATCCAAAGGCGAGCTCCAGTACCGAGTTCGTTTCGCTGCTACCGATATAAGGACGCTCACTTGCCGGTACACTATCTACAATCACTGGCCACGATAGGGTTACACCTGCCAAAATGATTGTGCTCACAACTAGCACCGAAATTTTCTTTTTCCAATTCACTTTGAAGGCAAGCAGGTAAAATACGTATACTGCTGGTAAAATCATATACGCTTGTAGCATTTTCTCATTGAATGCAACACCGATCATGGCAAATGCGCCAAATATCCAGCCAGCTTTGCCCAAGCGAATTCCCTTGAGCAGCATCCATGTAGCTAGCAGCAAGGTGAATACGAGCAATCCATCGACATTATTAGAACGCTGCACAGCAACTGCGACTGGCGTAAGTGCCATGAATAGAGCTGCGATACGAGCAGCATGAACACCAAATGTCGGCTTGACGATGAGGTATAGAATGCCAACCGAGCCAATGCCGGCAAGCGCTGCCGGCAAGGTTACACTCCAGCCGTGTACGCCAAATATAGCTGCAAACAAGGTCTGCAACCAGAATGCGACGGGAGGTTTATCAATCGTTACAAAGCCCGCAGGATCAAATGAGGCATAAAAGAAATTGTGAAAGCTTTGAAGCATACTCGTTACGGCAGCCGTGTAGTAGGAATTGGCATTACCGTTATCCCATATGTGCCAAATATTCAAAAAGGCAGAAAGCAGCAAAATGAGGATTAAGGGGATATCAACCCTTGAACGAGATACAGTAGTGGTGTTAGATTCCATTGGACTTCCTCCCGGAGAATAGTTGGATGCTTGGATACATCCTGTTTCTGTTTTGATATTACGTGGATTGTAATGGAGCTTAATGCCTTGCTTCCATCACACTTCTCATTAAATAAGACGTATATGTATTTTGTATGAACAACATTAAGAATAACCAATAGAAATCTTAAAAATTCATAAAAAATAGAGCACCGCATGAATGCGATGCTCTTTTGCTTTGCTAGCCATGACTACGTTCCTTATCAAAAAAGTAATGCTGGTACCGAATATCATCGCCTTCGATGAACAGCTTGCCGTAGGAATAACGTGGTTGCATACGCTTATCCGTCGGTGATCCTGGATTGAATAACAGTACTCCATCACGCTCCTCTGCAAAAGGAACATGTGAATGACCGAATACGATCACATCCACCTGCTCGCCTTTAAATGCATGGAAAGCTCGATCCGGGGTACTGCCGCGAAAGCCGCCATCCCCATGTACAATCCCAATTCGCTTGCCACCTACTTCAATAATCTTCTGTTCTCCAAGACGCTGCACAATGGTGTCTGGATCATTATTGCCTGCAATTCCTTCTACCGGAGCTAACTCCTGCAGACGCTCGTACACGCCCCAATCGCAAAAATCACCTGCATGCAGAATCAACTCCACATCGGCAAGTCCATCTAATAAGGTTTTCGGAAGATTCAAGCGATGACTGAACAGATGCGTATCCGATACGACTCCAATAATCATAAGACCCTCCTTTGGCTGATTTGCCCGTCTGCACCCTATGTATCGTCATTCCAGATGCAACGCATATATTTACTCTAGCTGAATTTTACAGATGTCCCACTATCGTATCTGATTTTTCAATTCAGTTCAAACGAGCGATCAACTTTTACACGTATCCTGTATTGCACCAGCTAAAAACCAAAACAACAGTTGGAAAAATATACACGATCGCTCGTATATCGTCTGCAAGGATACAGCAGCAAAAAGGACAGTCCTGTAAGGACTGCCCAGATACAAAAATCTTACATTATAGATGAAGAAAGCACGAATCCATAAATCCTTATACAGAAGCTTGCTTGACTGCTGCTGGCTTAGACTTTGCAACGACCGAGTCGATTGCGGCAGAGCGACGTTCCTCTGGTGAGCCGGATGCTTGAATTTTTTGCACCTTGTGTACCACTTCTTTATTGGGTAAATAATGTAGCGACTTAATATAACGAATCGTTTTTGTTTTGGCACGCATCACGATGGAGTGCGTCTCCGCGCGATCATCTGCTAGATAACGAACGCCACCTAGAATTTCACCCGGTGTAACACCAGTTGCTGCGAAAATCACATCATCCGTACCGATCATATCCTGCATCGACAGCACACGGTAAGGATCTTCAATGCCCATTGCCTTACAGCGAGCAAATTCATCTGCATTGGCTGGCATCAATCTTCCTTGAATTTCTCCGCCCAGGCAAGATAGCGCTGCTGCGGCAAGTACACCCTCAGGTGCTCCACCGGAACCAATATACAGATCAATACCGGCTTCTGGGAATGCCGGCGCCATTGCACCCGCCACATCGCCATCACTCAAGAACTTGATGCGTACGCCGGTTTTGCGAAGCACTTTGATAATACTTTCATGGCGATCACGATCCAGAATCATAACCGTCAGATCTGCCATCTTTTTGCCAAGTGCTTTTGCCGCTTTGCGTAGTGTCACATCTACAGGGTCTTCAATGCTCAGCTTGCCTACAAGTGCAGGACCTACAGCCAGCTTTTCCATATACATGTCTGGCGCATGAAGCAGATTACCTTTATCGGCTACAGCGATAACAGATAGCGCATTATTCAGCCCCTTCGCTACGATTGCTGTTCCCTCTAGCGGATCGACAGCTACATCCACCTCAGGAGCCTGTGTGCTGCCTACTTTTTCTCCAATATAGAGCATTGGAGCTTCATCCATTTCTCCTTCGCCAATAACGACTGTACCGTTAATAGATACCGAGTCGAACATGGCTCTCATGGCGAGCGTTGCTGCCTCATCTGCGCTGTTTTTGTCGCCGCGTCCCATCCAGGGAGCCGAAGCCAACGCCGCTACTTCTGTTACTCTCACAATTTCCAAAGCCAATTCGCGTTCCATGTCTTCCACTCCTTTTTGTGGGTTTTCAAAAGAGAAATGATTTATTCTGTTGCTTATAATAGCATCTTTCTTTGTATTTTTGTTGATTTTTTTGAAAATTTTCTTGTAAAACAAATTTATAATGTTGATAAACTAAAATTATATGTAAATAAGTTCATTTCAAACGACATAAAACAACATTTATTTTTGGGATTAAAGTCCTCTTTTAAAACGATGCTTTACGCTTACATTTTATTTTTGGATTCTTATTTCAAATCAAATATATAATAAAGCTAAAAATTGAGCGTTAAGACTCATTTTTCAGGTAGAAATCGAATATTGAAAATAAATGCAAAAAAAGGCGACCGATCAGGGGGATGATCGGTCGCCTTTCATATAGATAACCAAAACCAACATCAAATGTCCGTTTTCAACATTACATCCATTGTTGATCCAGATCAGAAGCTAATCTCTCTGTAACGCATCGCCACTTCGAACATATACCACTATCTTCTGAGTAGCTCTTTCATTACTAAGAAACGAATAGCCTACTTACCTTGTTGATTAGTGCTGTTCGGTAGCATCCCGATATGTTCAATCTGTTAGTAGCTTGCTCATATCAAGCACTACCGCTTCACTACTACAAGACTGGTTATCATGAATAACGCGTCGAGGCTGAGATTAGAAAATACCTACAGCATCAAATGCGCTTTTCACAGAATTCGTCTGCGCGGCACTCGCACCATACAGATCCGTTGAAGCTTGCGTCATCGCTGCACGGAAATCTGCAAAATCCGAAGTCGAAGTCAGATACAACGTTAGTGCGCGGTAAACGATAGAAATCGCTTGATTGTTACCGATACCCTGTACATTCACACCTTCGAATGTTCCACCACTGGATAGCAGATAGAAGGCCTTGTTCGGAATTCCACTATTCGTGTGCACACCGCCATAATCGCCAGCTTCTGTATTAGGCAGGTTTTTAAAATCATCCATATGAGCTGGGTCGCCATACAGTGTTGGATCGGCCATCGAACGAAGTGCGTCTCCCAAAACACCTGGTGTATATACATCTTCACCGATTAGCCAGTCATTCTTACCTTGAATCACATTACCGAACATATCGGCAATCGCTTCATTTAAAGCGCCAGACTGATTCATGTATTCCAGATTTGCTGTATTTTCGATCACGCCGTGTGTCATCTCATGACCAACTACATCCAGAGCACCGGATAATGGTGCAAATGTTCGACCATCTCCATCTCCGTATACCATGTATGTTCCATTCCAGAATGCATTGTTATAGCGAGTGCTGTAATGGGTCACGGAACGAATCGGCATACCGCCACCATCCAGGCTGTTACGATTGAATTTGTTTTTGTAGAAATCATATACAGTCGCTGCATACGCATGTGCATCTACTGACGCTGGATCATTAAACACGGAGCTTGTGCTGGATACAGTAGTCAGGGAGCCGGATGTACGATTATTGATTGTATACGTTTCGATACCACCGCCACGAGTCGTATCACGTAGCAGATAACGTGTACCCGATTGTGTTGCTGTCAGCGTCTTGGTATCGCCAAGTACGCCTTTACCTGTAGCTGTAGCATGCTCTAGCAGATCGTATTGAAACAGGATTGAGCCCGTCTTTGCATCGACGAAATAGCGTGTACGCAGCGGCTCAGGGTCCAGCACATTTACTTCTGTTACATATACGAGACGCGCTTCCTGATCCTCTGGTGCATAAATGTACAGCTTGGCCTGAGAAGGTGTCATCGTTTCTCCCAGATTACCGATCTTGGAAGCTGCATCTTTTTCTGCAACAATAATCGCTTGAGATGCACTAATGTCCGGTGTTACCAGATCATTATCGACTGCTTTATCGTTATGATCGGCATATACATCATCCGTCACTTTGGCTTGATTTTCACCAGTATTCAGCTTGCCATAGACATCCTCAACCACTTTACCCATGTACAGCGATACGTTGCCGGATTTGTCAAAGTGCAGCGTCTGCTCAGCACCATAGATTGGAACGCCTTTGTAGGTTTGAGTCAGGCGATAATGATCCGTGCCTGTCGTTGCATCTGGAGCACGCTTGGTAATCTCAAACAGATCCTTTGCATTTTCAGACTGAGCGCCACCAGCTACGAGCGAACGTTTTTGTTTTTCAAGGAATTTCCATACTTTCTCATCGTTAGAGCTACCGTTAATGCTAGTTTGGGTGATTAGTTTGGGTGTGTAATCTCCAAGAGGTGCAAGCTCGCTCGAAGCTGCGGCAAAGACCGAAGTGTTCGCACCAATTAACAATGTTCCTGCGAGTAAAAAGCTGACTGTTTTTTTCATATGAGTATCCCCTTTTCATATCCAATTTGTCATTGTGCTGAATCCAGCTCACAAACAGCCTTCGCTTCCATCATCATGCAGATTATTCTTTTAGATAATCCACTTCATTGCTTATGTATCCTGGTTACATGCTTGCGGTAAGCTCTACGATCCTCCTTTTAATAGCATAAAGTGTAAATAATGTAACACAATTAGATGCATTGGAAGAATATTATCATGATTCCTAAAGAAAATAAATACTTTTTTAGATAAATAAAAGTCATTTTTTATTATTTATGGAATTTTGATTACATTTTCCGTCATATTATTCGACAAATGGTCAAAAACATTGCGGCTCATGTATAGCTATTTAGTTGCTACATCAACTTCTTTTAGCTCCTGCCTATACGGTTTGATTAATATCCCACCCAGCAGCCTACAACTTATTAAAAAGAGAAGGAACAGCCTGTGCGCATGCTACGCACACCGACTGCTCCTGTCATCTCAAGCAGGAAGAAGAATGTTGACTTAGTTAATACCTACTGCACTCAAAGAGTTTTTCACAGCAGTTGTTTGTGCAGAGCTTGCACCATACAGATCTGTCGAAGCTTGTACCAGTGCAGAACGGTAGTTAGAGAAGTTAGAAGTTGATGTCAGATACAGTGTCAGTGCACGGTATACGATCTGGATCGCCTGGGAACGACCGATTCCAGTCACTTTCACACCGTCAAATGTACCGCCCTGTACGAGCAGATAGTAAGCTTTGTTCGGGATACCACTGTTCGTGTGTACACCGCCATTATCTGCGCTCGTGTTTTTGAAGTCTGCCATACGTGCAGGCTGACCACCTTTTGCTGGATCATCCATGTAACGCAGTGCATCACCGGATACGCCAGGTGTGTAGATGGCATCGCCTACCATCCAGTTCTTACCTTCGATTGTATTGCCGAAAATATCGGAGATCGACTCGTTCAGCGCGCCGGACTGACCGTAGTACTCCAGATTAGCGGTATACTCGGTTACGCCGTGTGTCAGCTCATGACCAACTACGTCCAGATCACCGGAGAATGCGATGAATTGTGTACCGTCACCATCACCATATACCATTTGAGAACCGTTCCAGAAAGCATTGTTATAACGTGTGGAATAGTGAGTGGTTGAGCGAATCGCCAGACCATTGCCGTCAATGCTGTTACGGTTAAAGTTTGTTTTGTAGAAGTCATATACCTTTTGCGCATATGCATGAGCATCTACAGATGCTGGATCATTAAATGTGCTGCTGCTACTTGTTACTGTGCTTCCTGGCAGTGAAGTACGGTTCGAAGCCGTATAGGTCTGAATCCCTTTACCGCGTGTCGAATCTGTCATCACATAAGAGGAACCTGATGTGCCTACAGTGAACGATTTGGTATCGCCCAGTACGCCTTTACCTGTACCTGTTGCATGCTCAATCAGATCATATTGGAACAGGATCGAGCCGGTCTTTGCATCCACAAAGTAACGCGTACGCAGTGGAGATGGCTCCAATACATTCACTTCTGTCACATAAGCAAGGCGAGCTGCTTGATCTTCAGGTGCGTAGATATACAGCTTCGCTTCTGGTGCTCTTTGAGCTTCGCCCAGGCTACCGATTTTGGAAGCAGCATCCTTCTCTGCAATGGAGATCGCTTCGGATGCACTAATATCTGGTTTAACCAGATCATTTTTAGTATCCGCATATACATCTTCGGTTACGCCGCGTTTGGAATCAGAAGCTTCCAGCTTACCAGATACGTCTTCAACAACCTGACCCATGTACAAGGATACATTGCCGGATTTGTCAAAATGCAGCGTTTGCTCTGCACCATAAACAGGGATGCCTTCGAATGTCTGATTCAGACGATAGTGATCTGTTCCTGTTTGTGAATCAGCCTGATGCTTCGTGATTTCAAACAATTCTTTAACATCAGCAGACGCCGCATCAGCAGATACGATAGCACGTTTTTGCTTCTCCAGGAACTTCCATACTTTTGCATCACCATTTGCACCTGTGGTACCTGTTGTTTGAGTGATCAGTTTCGGTGTGTAATCACCGAGTGGCGCCAGATCGTTTGCTTCTGCTGCAAATGCGGATGTTGTTGCACCAATAAGTAAGCTACCTGCAAGTAAAAGACCAACTGTTTTTTTCAAAGTATTCTCCCCTGTTCACTTGGTTTTTTTGTGATGCAAATGGTGGAGCTTTCTGTACTGCTAGAAAGTCCTGATTTGAAGCCAACATCCTCTTACCTTACACTCACTGCCAGCTATGTATAGCCGTCTGTTGTTACTCATGCCACGATGAGTATTCGTCACCTCACACTCGCCTTAATTGGCAATTAATGGAACACATTCTGTGTTGGGAGAAAGCGTATCACGATTCCTAAAAAAAATAAATACCCTTTTAACTAAAAAATTGAAAAAATATTCAAATTCATCTGATAACTGACATAAAAGGTCCCCTTAATTAACAAATGGTCAAATAAATACTCTGTTTATAACGCAAACAAGACTTATAACTACGTTTTACCGTAATTATAAGTCTTGTTTTACATACTAGTTAAGCCGATTCGTCATTTTGTATAGGAATCGCGAACAATAATGTATACATTTAGCATATTTACTATACTTGTAAGCGACTTAATTGCATAAAAAGGAACTGTTGGAGTTTTGCTCACTGTTTATTGCTTCATCCTCAACCTATTTATTGGGGCAATTGAAACACAACAAATTTCGTTTCCAGCATATCTTCCATTGCATATTTCACACCTTCGCGACCAATACCGCTCTGCTTTACACCTCCATATGGCATCTGATCCACACGGAAAGATGGAATATCGTTGACGATCACGCCCCCTACTTCCAACCCACGTACCGCCCGGAATGCAGTATCGAGTCCGGTTGTATAAATCCCTGCCTGCAGACCATAATCGGAATGATTGACCGCCTGCACAGCCTCCTCCATATCACGTACACGGTTAATCATAACAACCGGTGCGAATACTTCACGGCAAGCCACTCTCGCCTCTGGCGATACATTGAGCAGTACGGTTGGCGTCAGACATCCATCCTTTACCTCATGACCACAGGCGACTTCGGCTCCCTGCTCCACGGCTTCATCAATCCATTCAAGTGCACGCTTCTGCTCCTTTTCGGATATCATCGCTGCCACATCCGTATCCTCTGATAATGGATCACCCAGCTTCAGCTTCGCAGTCGCCTGAACAAATTGCTCAACAAAGGAATCAAAAATATGCTCGTGCACATAAATACGCTGCACCGATATACATACCTGTCCCTGATTACCAAATGCACCCGACACCGCGCGATCAATCATAGCTGGAATGTCCGTATCCTTATCAATAATAAGTCCAGAGTTGGAGCCCAGCTCTAACGTTACTTTTTTCAAGCCAGCGCGAGAGCGAATGGAAATCCCGACACCAGGACTGCCTGTAAACGATAATGCCTTCACCCGCTCATCTGTTACGATCGCATCGCCTACTGTCTTCCCATCGCCAGTCACGACATTTAATGCACCTGCTGGTAAGCCTGCTTCTTCTAACAACTCTGCCAGCAAATAAGAAGATAGCGGAGTCTGCTCTGCTGGTTTTAATACAACGGTATTACCCGCAGCTAGAGCTGGACCGACTTTGTGAGCAACCAGGTTCATAGGGAAATTGAATGGAGTGATCGCTCCGACGACACCTACAGGTTCCTTTATTGTATAGCCCAGTTTTCCTTCGCCTGTTGCCGCTGCATCCAAAGGCACCGTTTCACCATGAATACGCTTCGCTTCCTCAGCGGAAAACTTGTACGTTTCAATCGTGCGTGCAATCTCTGCTCGTGCTGCTTTCAGCGGCTTTGAGCCTTCAAGTGCAATCAGACGTGCAGCCTCCTCGCTACGTTCTTCTAGCAAGCGAGCTAACTTTTCCAAAATCGCTGCTCGCCGATGTGCAGGCATATCCCGCATGATGAGTGCTGCCTTGGCTGCTGCAGTGATCGCTTGCTGCGTCTCTTCACTGCTCGCTTCAGCGACATGGGCAATCAATGCTCCATTATATGGCGAATGTAGTGGCTCATAAGAATGAGCCTCTTGCCATTTTCCTTCTATATATAGATGTTTCTTCGCAATTTCGTTTAAGGTATCGGTCATGATCCTCATTCCTTTCTTATAGAACTTCCTAGAATTTGATATCCAATCATAAAAATGAAGCCTATCGTAAATTTAACCGCACGATGCTCAATCTAATCGAATCCTAAACGAGTATCCGATGATATTCCTATAATAACCATTTTCGATCATTTTCGACAATATAAGATAAATTTCCTATTTTTAAAAACAATATTCGACTATATACTTAATTTAATTAGTCATAAAGATTCAGATGAAATCTAGATTTCACTTTTTATCGAGACTAAAGACTCATAATCTTTAGCAAGTTCGATTGTTGTAGCTGTTGAATCCTTCTCCTCTTCTACAACTGTCATTCCCTTTTCGATATACGGGTAGATTGCAGCCTTAATCTGATTTCTTTATCAGCACGTTGTATCTCATTGTTGCTGTCTTGCTTGCTTCTATTCATCCGGTTTGCAGTCTCACCTCTACTCCACTAGAAAAGGAATGACAACTATGAAAAACATCCGCGTTCGTACCAAAATCATTATTCTGATTGCCATTAACCTATTGCTGCTTGCTGCTGTAGGACTGACGGGCACAAGCTCCACGAATAAAATGTCCGATATCGCAACCAGTATGTATGATAATAATCTACAACCGATTATGGCAATGGATCAGATTACGATTAACTACAGCTCCAACGCAGTAAAACTCCTACGTTTGTTGAGTCTAACTGATGAAGCACAGCGCAAAGCACTTCTTGCTGATATTAATACCGTTGCCGCTGATACCAAACAACAATATGCCAAGCTACAGCAGCTTCAGCTCAGTGCAACCAATCAAGGTTTACTGACTCAATTGCTAGCTACAGCGGATCAATTTGCTCAAACTCGTCAAACGATGCTGGATGCTGTAGATGCTTCTAATATGACCGAAGCCCAGGCAGCCTACACTAACCTGGAAACGCTTCGTACAACTTTGAATCAAAATGTAAACGATCTTCGCAAGAATATGATTAATGAAGCCAGTCAAAGTAAAGAGACGGCTGATCAGACCTATACAACCTCTACACTGATGATCATTGCGATGATTGTAGCTGGTATTCTAATCTCTCTCTTCATTGGAATCTGGATCACATCCTTGATTTCCAAGCCACTCACTCGCGTACAACACTTGATGCAGCAAGCAGCTGAAGGTGATTTGACAGTTACTGCTGACTATATCGCTCGCGATGAAATCGGGCAAGTAGCCACTGGCTTTAACAAGCTCATCGAAAGCATGCGCAAAATTATTAAAAGCGTAGACGATAGTGCGATGACATTATCTGCGTCATCTGAGCAATTGACTGCAAGTGCAGATCAAACTGCTATGGCTTCGTCTCATATTGCCGTATCTTCTGGCGAGCTCGCTACCGGTATCTCTTCTCAAACCAAAACTGTCATCGACGTTACTGATTCAGTTAATGCCATGGCGGGGCAGATGGAGCAAGTATCTAATACGAGTAAAGAAATCAATCAATTAACGACCCATATGAAGCAGAATGCAGAGCAAGGCTTGGGCGAAGTACGTGATATTACGAGCCGGATTCAGCATCTGGCTACTGATATCCATTCTACACTTACTGTACTCACCACTTTAAAACAAAAGTCTGAGCAAATTGGCTATGCCTCCTCTGCGATTCAGCAAATTGCCAAACAAACAAATCTGCTTGCTCTGAATGCTTCAATTGAAGCGGCACGTGCTGGTGAAGCAGGACGCGGGTTCGCTGTCGTTGCTGATGAGATTCGCAAGCTAGCTGAAAGTGCCGCAGAATCGTCTACACTGATTACAGGTCTCGTATCTGATGTACAAAAAGAAAGTCAAAGCGCTGTAGAACAAGCGGAGGAATCTGTTCACAGTGTGCAGGCTGGCGTGGAAGGTAGTCAGCGTGTGATGGTTGCCTTTGAAACGATCCGTGAATCCGTTGATCTGACAGCTGAACGTATAGATATGACGGGCTCCTTAATTGATAATACGAACACCAAGTCTCGTCAGATTGCTGAAGCGATGGAACATTTAAGTGCACTATCCGAAGAAGGCGCAGCTGGTATTGATGAAATGAACGCCGCGAGTGAAGAGCAGCTATCCACCATGGAAGATGTCGCTTCCTCTGCTCGTCATCTGTCTACGATGGCAGAAGAGCTGCAGCAAATGATCGCTTTCTGCAAGCTGTAATCCCAGCTTCGCATTATAAATATAAAAGCCTTCTGCATGACATAGACCTCGGCAACTTGACCGAATCCATGCCATGCAGAAGGCTTTACTTTTTATACTTCCATATCCATATACACAGCTTCAACTGTATTTATATTAGCAACCAGTCTATCTATTTCGCTTTGGTGTTATTTCATATATCGTGAAAATAAATCACCAGCTTTTTTCGCCAGTTCCTCTACATTCAGTGTATTATTCACACTCCCGATGCGAGCATACCAGTTTTTGATCGTATCCAGCACCCAGGAGGGGATACTTTTACCTGCAATTCCATCGTAAAACTGATCATATGCCCATAATAGATGATCCCAGCGTTTATCATCGCCTTCATGTACATATTCAGAGACGTCGATCACTTTGGCGCGTCCTTCTTGTACAATCACGTTTTTCAAATGAATATCTCGCGGGTTAAGACCAACACCTCGTACATATTTACGAGCAGCTTCGACATCAGTAATTACCTGCTTCGGCACTTCAATTCCTTGTAGCAGACAGTCTTGTAATGTTGGGCCTGCCTCATAACTAAGGACAAGATAGTTGCTCGCATGACCATAACAGGTTGGGAAAAAGGAAGCTCCCTTTAACCGTTCATACACTGACAATTCAATTGGAATTTTCTCTTTTGCCTGATCGGTGAATACTTTGAATGCGTAGCCGGGAGTCACATCATAGGTGAATACCGCTGCATCGGTTCCGATGCCTACACAGCGAACACCTTCTGCATAACCGGAGATCACAACCGGTTCATTATTTTCGCTTCCGATCACTGTCATCTGACTTAATGCGTCATGTGCTAATTTCCAGTCTTCCATCATGAATGTTCCCCTCTCTCCTGCACCATTATGATCTGCATACCTGTGCTTGAGAAGCGATCTCGGCTTTGCGGATAACAGTGAGATGTACATCGTATTGTATAGGAATTTACCCACATTTCCAATTTTACTCACACTCTATGTAACTTTGTATATAAAATTTATGTTTTCGATTTTCGGTAAAGGTTTTCATTAGTGAGCACATCTTGTAAAATAGACGAGACGGGTTATCTCTAGCAAGGTTCCCAGTTATCTCGTCATGTCCGCGATAGATGAGCGCGCATGAACGATACACATACAGACAGTTGAAACGGAGGAACTATTCATGTCAGATTTTCAGACCAAACTTGAGCAATATGCTGAGCTAGCGGTACGCGTGGGTGTTAACGTACAGGCTGGGCAAAAATTGATCATCAACGCTCCTCTTCATGCAGCCGAATTCGTTCGTCTGATCACTCGCAAAGCTTATGAAGCTGGCGCTTTGCTCGTTAAAGTGAACTGGGGCGATGATGAGATCACTCGCCTGCGCTATGCGCTTGCACCGGACGAATCGTTCGATATCGGTCCAAAATGGTATGCAGCCGAAATGGAAGAGCTTGCTGAGAATCAAGGCGCGGTGCTACATATCGTCTCCGACGACCCGGATCTGCTCAAAGGCATCGACTCCAAGCGGATTGCGGCTTCACAAAAAGCATCCAGCACCGTACTTTCCAAATATCGCGAATATGTACAATCCGATAAAATGAGCTGGTCAATCGTCGCTGTTCCTTCGGCTCCATGGGCAGCTAAAGTATTCCCCGAATTACCTGCGGAAGAGCAAATTTCTCATATGTGGGAATATATCTTCAAAGCGGTACGTGTTGGCGAAGGCGATACGATCGAAGCCTGGAAAAAGCATGTATCCTTGCTGAACGAGAAATCTGCTTACCTGAATGACAAAGCCTACAAACAGCTTCATTATGTTGCACCAGGTACGGATCTAACAATCGGCTTGCCGAAAGGTCATATCTGGGCTGCGGCAGATAGCATCAGTGAGCGCGGCGATGCATTTATCGCTAATATGCCAACCGAGGAAGTATTTACGGCTCCACTGAAAACGGATGTGAATGGTTATGTGAGCAGCACGAAGCCACTGAGCTATGGCGGTACGATCATCGACAACTTCAAGCTGACATTCCAGGACGGACGTATCGTTAAAGTCGAAGCGGAAAAAGGTCAAGACACGCTGGAACATCTGGTGGAAATGGATGAAGGCGCACATTATCTGGGCGAAGTAGCATTGGTGCCTCACCGTTCCCCAATCTCCCAATCGAATATTCTGTATTACAATACATTGTTCGACGAGAATGCTTCCAATCACCTGGCGATCGGTAGTGCCTATGCGTTCAACCTGCAAGGTGGTAAGCAAATGTCTCGTGAAGAGCTGACTGCACATGGCCTCAACAACAGTCTGGTGCACGTTGACTTTATGATTGGATCTGGCGAAATGGACATCTACGGCATTACCGAAGATGGTCAAGAAGAACCGGTATTCAAAAATGGTGGCTGGGCGTTTTAATCCTCCTCATCCCCTTTTATAAGATAGCTAAACAGGTACCCTTCGGGGTGCCTGTTTTTATTTTGTTGAGAGTATGGACTGGTTAAATAGACTACAATCAAGTACAATAAAATCCAATATGATGAATAATCATAGTTTTAAAGTGAATACTATTAGTTATTAATGTTGTAGCTGTGCGGATTAAAATACAGCTACTAACTCCAATTTATCCAAAGGGGAATGATCCATGTCACCAAGAATCGGATTGAATTTACAAATGATCGTGCAGGCTGCTACTGCTATTGCTGATGAGCAAGGCATACAGGCAGTTACTTTGTCTGTACTTGCTAAGCAGCTCAAGGTACGCTCTCCTTCACTTTATAATCATATTGACGGCTTACCCGGTCTGCGCCGAGAGATGGCTATTACAGGCTTGCATCAGTTAAAAGAAACGATGATGATGGCAGCAGTTGGACGCTCAGGTGACCCCGCTGTGCGTGAAGTCTTTCGCGCATATCTGAATTTTGTACGCAAGCATCCTGGCTTGTATGAAGCCACGCTGTACACACCGGAAGAGACGGATGAACAACTGCAACAGCTCAGCGAGCAGATTCTCGCTCTCGTTACCCAGGTGCTTCAAGCGTATCATCTGAACGATGAGCAGATGATTCATGCGACACGTGGGCTTCGCAGTGTTTTGCACGGATTCAGCTCGCTTGAACGAAGTCAAGGCTTTGCACTCAAGGAAGATGTAAACGAGAGCTTTGAATGGATTTTGAATGTATATGTACAGGGCTTGAAGACGATGGGCAATGCGACTTCATAAAGAGTAGGAACATAAATTAATTTCATTTTGATTAATTATGTTCTTGCAAAAACTAATAGTATTAGTTATTATGGTTTAAAAGGGGTGTTAATATGAGAGTGATTAGTAAAAATAACCTGCATCAACTTACATTTTTCCCAGTGCTGTTTCCTGTTAACTGTTACATGATTGAAGAAAGCAATAGTCTGACACTTATAGATGCGGCTATACCCGGAAGTGAAAAAGCGATTCATGCGTTTGTCGAGCAAATTGGCAAGCCACTCACTCATATTGTGTTAACACATGTGCACAGTGACCATATCGGTGCACTTGATGCACTGGTCAAACTGTATCCCGATGCGCTCGTCTGCGTATCTTCACGGGATTCACGTCTGATGAGCGGTGATGTATCACTTGATCCAGATGAGCCACAGACGCCGATTCGTGGTGGTGTACCGAAAAATCTACGCACACGTGCAAGCTTATTATTAGATCATGGTAATCGCGTCGGATCGCTGCAAGTGATTGCCACGCCAGGTCACACACCAGGCTCGATTTCACTACTTGATACACGCACACAAGCCGTTATCGCTGGCGATGCTTTTCAGACACGCGGCGGTGTAGCTGTATCTGGCTCGGTACGCTGGAGCTTTCCATTCCCTGCACTGGCTACCTGGTCCAAAGAAATCTCACTGCAAAGCGCTCAGCTTCTACTAAATCTCAAGCCTTCCCTGCTTGCCATCGGTCATGGTCCTATGCTTACCGATCCGATTGCCCCGATGCAAAAAGCAATTGCTCAAGCTACACGTAAGCTATCGTAACTACTTTCTCCTTCGATACGATAACACTAGCAAGCAGAATGATAAATGATCTCAGAGATACGAATCAGATGCATACTCAAGACCTGCTATATGTGGATTAGTATCAGTTAAGCTATCTAACTTGCTCTCCGTCTCTATTAGGTCTGATGATAACGAAGTTAAGCTCCTTTGTCGCTGGATTGCTTATGTATCACAAAAGCCTGTATCCCCTTGTTGGCGGTACAGGCTTTTATACAACTTATGAAGTGATAAAGAACGACATGAGAATGGATTGCGCTAATTGTAGCGGCACCGCCGCATCCATTACGGCTTCAAAATAACCTTGATACAATCGTCATGCTTATCGTTGAAAATATCATACGCATGCTCAGCATCCTGTAATGGAATATGATGCGTAATAATGTCAGTTGCATCCAGCTTACCGTCCACGATCTGCTTGAACAGTTCTGGCATATAATGCACAACAGGCGCTTGTCCCATCGCCAGCTTCACATTGCGTTCAAACAAATGACCAAGCGGGAAATTATTATACGTTTCTCCATAGACACCTGTCACCTGAATCGTACCGAATTTACGTACGACATTAGCCGCAATATTAAACGCACTCAAACTACCACCTTGTAGCTTCAGTGCAGTTTGTACACGTTCGCCAACATTTTTCTCCGCATCCAAACCGACGCAATCAATAACGACATCCGCGCCGCCGCTGGTCATTTCTAGCAGATGTTGATCCACTTCATCTATTTCTTTAAAGTTAATCGTCTCCACATTATTCGTACGCTTCGCATGAGCGAGTCGATATGGCAGATGATCCACGGCGATGACACGCTTGGCTCCTTTTTGCCATGCGAACTTTTGCGCCAGTAGACCGACAGGCCCGCAGCCGAGAATAATAACCGTATCTCCCGCTTTAACGCCGCCACTTTCTACACTCCAGTATGCTGTTGGAATAATGTCAGATAAAAACAATACCTGTTCATCTGTGACCTCAGCTGATTCAGGTATAACAAATGGTAGGAAGTTCGCATAAGGTACACGCATTAACTCCGCCTGTCCGCCTGGATAACCTCCATAAATATCAAAGCCGAAGTATGCTCCAGTATTCTTTTCTTCCATTTTGTTAGAGTTATCACATTGGCTCTCCATCTGGTGTTTACAGAAGAAGCATTCGCCACACGACACGTTAAATGGTACAACCACACGATCCCCCTTTTTAACCCGTGTCACGCCAGGACCGACTTCCTCTACAATGCCCATCGGCTCATGCCCAATAATATAATCGTCATGCACAACCGGCATCGCTCCATTAAAAATATGCAAATCTGAACCACAGATCGCAGTCGAGGTTACACGAATGACGATATCATCGTCTTTTTGGATATGTGCATCCTCTACATTTTTCACGCTGACCTTTTGTTTACCTTGAAACGTTAGTGCTTTCATGATGAATTCTCCTCTCGGTAATAGAAGGTATGCAGGTGCTATGTAGCCCTGTCTGTGCTTAATTCAGTAACATTAATTGACACTCAAAGGACAATTTAATCCAAATAATAGTAAATGATCTAAAATGATACACATTGATCTCTGTTGTATTAACCAACCTGTTCATTAGCATAACGTTACGCATCGAAACAGTAGAGATTACGATTAAGCGGTTGCTTCATCTCTCCCTTCCTCAAAAAGATTAAGCCGCTGGCCGACAGGGTAATGACATTCATAATCAACCACAGGTATATATTCTATTATTGCTGTGGTTACACGTAGTATGACACCGAAGGGAGCCCTAACTTATGAAACATTTGACGAAATCACAAATTGAAGAATTGAAAAATAACCTGCTCGAAGAGAAAAAAGAATTGGAACGACATTTCGATGTCGATAAAGATACAATGGATGGCGAGATTGAATCGGAGCGCATGTCGACAGGTGAGCTATCTTCTGTAGACAACCACCCTGCTGATCTTGGCACCGAGACTTTTGAGCGTGGACGTGATCTTGCGATTGACGATCAAATGAACGATACATTGGAGCAAGTGAATGCAGCTTTACAACGTATGGAAGAGGGCACGTATGGCATTAGTGAAGTAAGCGGTAAAGAAATTCCGTTTGAACGCCTGCAAGCTTTGCCTTTTACGACATATCTGGTAGATGAGAGCCCGCAACAGGACAATGTAAATGATTATCGTCCGGTTGAGGAAGATCTGATTACACCTGCTGCTAAAGGTTCGGGTGAGAATCGTCAGCACAATACCGGTCGGTTTGACGATGCAGGTGCATGGCAGGCGGTTGAGGATTACGGTGTAGCCGATTCTCCTGCAATGAGTGCACAGCGTGAAGTTCACAGTTATAATGAGCTGGCAGAAGGTTCTCCAGATGATGAGAACTTTACCGAAAGCGTAGAATCATTTGCCGCTAATGATATTGAAGGTAATAACCGTCATATCGAGGAAGGTCCTGCTTCGCGTACGTATGAAGAGCGCGGCGAAGGTGATACAGAGCTTCAGGTGGATGAGACGGACGAACAGGTTGATGCCGAAGTCGAAGAAGCGGATCGCCGCCGTTGATAGAGACTTGAATAGTGAACTAAAATGAATACGAAAAACACCCTACAAGATGACTTTTTCAAAGCATAGCTTGTAGGGTGTTTTTATATGCTCTTATGTAGCTTGAAGAAAAAGATTCAAATCAGTTACGAAATGTCTCTCTTCCACTGGTAACTCAATCGAAAGCAAAATGGTGCATTATTTATACTTACATAAAAATACATACCTAAAAAGGAGCAGAACGTATTGTTCTACTCCTCTCTTCTATCTTAACGATCCTCTATTCACACGAACTAATTAACAATATCATGCAGGATACCTTATCAAGTTCCCTCGATTAAGCTCCTGCCTGATTGGTCGTCACAGCGAACTGTGTTACAACCAGTTTAATACGTGAAATGCGTTTGTTCTCTACTTCCTCAACCACGAGCAAATGCCCGTCATGCGCCACGCTCTGTCCTACCTCTGGAGGCAGGGATTCCACTCGGGAATACAGCCAGCCGCCGATCGTATCGTACTCGGACAAGTCCAGATCGAGCGAAAAACGTGTATTAAACTCCTCAATTAGCATCATTCCATCAATGGAGTACATCATTTCATTGATCGGTTCAACTACAGGACGTTCATGGTCGAACTCATCCTGAATCTCGCCAACAATCTCTTCCATAATATCTTCCAAAGTAACCAGACCTGCTGTACCACCATATTCATCAATCAAAATCGCAATCTGTGTTTTACCACGCTGCATAAGCTTCATGAGCTCACTAATCTTAATCGATTCAGGTACAGCAATCACCGGGCGAATCAGCTTAACCGAATCCGTGATCTGGTAACGCATCAGATCCTTAATGTGCAGGAAACCAACAATATGGTCTTTGTCCCCATCACATACCGGGTATCTAGTACGCATGCCATCAAGTGCAATCTGCAAGTTCTCTTCACGTGAAGCATGCAGACTGAGACAGATCATTTCGGTACGTGGAATCATAATCTCGTGGGCGGTTGTATCAGCAAACTCAAATATATTATCAACCAGCGCCAGTTCGGTATTATCGATCAGCCCGCTCTTGTTGCTTTCTTTCATTAGTATACGTATCTCTTCTTCGGTATGAGCGGATTCATGCTCGGATGCCGGAGCGATGCCAAACAATTTGAGTAGAGCATTGGCCATGCCGTTCAACATCCAGATAAAAGGATACATGATTTTGTGGAACAATAGCATCGGTGCTGCTGTCCAAAGCGTCACCACTTCCGCTTTGCGGATCGCGAGTGACTTTGGTGCCAGTTCACCTAACACGATATGCAGAATCGTAATGACGATAAATGCAATCGCAATAGAGACACTATGAATCACAATTTCGTTATTCACACCCAGGGCTGCAAATACAGGTCGGATGAGTTCAGCTATTGCCGGTTCACCAATCCAGCCAAGTCCTAGTGATGCCAGCGTAATACCTAGCTGACATGCCGACAGATAAGCGTCCAAATTGTTCACGATGGACTGCGCAAAGCGCGCTCGTTTGTTACCTTCATCGACTAGTGTTTCCAGTCGACTACTGCGAATTTTGACCATCGCAAATTCCGCTGCTACAAAAAAACCATTCAATAATACCAGTACCAAGACCAGCAAAATGTTCAATAAACTGGGTAAGGGGTCAGTCAAGTGTGTCTCCCGCGCTGTCATCCGTTAATCGGATATGTACACAGCGTCGGGTTCACCTCCTTCGAATCGTAGATTTTTGAATTTTCCGCCATTTTACATGAACTGTCAATTTCCCAATAGTTTCACCCCTTTTCATATGTAAGTATAGACGTTGCCTAATTATATTATAGCTCGAAAACAAAAACAGTCAACTCGGCTGGGTGTCCTGGCAAGTCGTTTAGACAACATAACTTTTACATTTCTATACAGCTCTCTTAACATGTGCTCTTTATACTTTAGCAGGTGAACAGGATCGTACCGACAGGATGCGACAAGCATCTAAACTATACAAAAGTGAGGTTGATTACGTTGGATAAATCATCAGCGGTGCCTACACGGCGCACGCTCAAAAAAGCGACAAACCGTGAACGATCGGTCATTCATACCCCACGTCGTACAGGCTGGTTGCAGGAGTATTCACTGGCCGCCTTTTTCTTAGCGCCCTCCATTGCGCTATTCGCCATCTTTCTGTTCTATCCATTAGTACAATCCGTGTACCTCAGTTTGCACTCGACAACCCCTCGTGGCGATGTCGCAAAGTATATTGGACTACGTAACTTTGAGCGATTGTTTGAATCTGGAGGCTTTCTGAATAGCTTATGGGTGACAGTACAGTTCATGCTGTTCACTGTGCCCACTTCCATTATGTTAGCGCTTATTTTGGCCGCAATCTGCCGGACTCATTTGCGAGGTAGCAAAGTATTCCGCTTCATCTTCTCCCTGCCGATTGCGATTTCCGTGGGTACAGGCTCAGTCATCTGGATGATGCTCTTTCATCCGACGCTGGGGATGCCGAACTATTTGTTGCAGCTGATCGGCCTGCCAGGTATTCAGTGGCTAACCAGCCCAAGCTGGGGACTCATTTCGATCTCGATTATGACGATATGGATGAATGTTGGATTTCTATTTATCCTGCTACTTGGCGGTATGGAAGGCGTATCTGAGGAAATCTACGAGAGTGCGCGTATGGACGGCTCTGGACCGATTCGCACCTTTGTCCGTTTGACGTTACCACTCATCTCACCAACGCTCTTCTTTGCTAGCGTAACGTCGATCATTGGTGCATTTCAGTCGTTCGGTCAAATCAACATACTAACTAAAGGGGGGCCGGTGAATAGCACGAATGTGCTTGTATTCAATCTGTACCAGGATGCTTTTGTGAACTTCCGCTTCGGTTCAGGTAGCGCGCAGGCATTGGTCTTATTCGTTCTAATCTTGATCCTGACGATCATCCAGTTCAAATTCGGTGAAAAGAAGGTGCATTACCAGTGAAATCCAATTGGCTTCGACTTGGCTCGGCTTATATCGTTCTTATTATGGCTTCGCTTCTGATTTTGTTTCCGTTTTGGACGGCGCTATCGAATTCGTTCATGACGGAGGCGGACTCGGCTACATATCCGCCGAAGCTGATTCCTTCTCACTGGAATGTGCAAAATTTCATTGATGTACTGCGAACCATCCCGATTTTGCGCTTTATGACGAACAGCTTGATTACGAGTACGGTCATTACGCTCGGACAGCTCGTCACATCCTGTATGGCAGCTTACGCGTTTGCATTTCTTCGTTTTCCCGGACGCAAGCTATTGTTCTCACTCTTCCTCGCTACGATGATGATTCCGTGGGAAGTAACAATCATCCCGAATTATCTGACCGTGCGTAGCTGGAACTGGCTGGATTCCTATGCAGGCTTAACAGTTCCTTTCCTGGCAACTGCCTTTGGAACATTCTTGATGCGTCAATTTTTCATGCAACTTCCTAAAGAACTGATGGAAGCTGCACGTATCGATGGCTGTGGACATCTGCGTATCTTTGCTTCGCTTGTCATTCCGCTGTCAATACCTGGACTGGCAACGCTCGGTGTATACTCCTTTTTAAATCACTGGAATATGTATTTATGGCCGCTTCTCATCACGAACTCGGAGAGTATGCGTACCGTTCAGATCGGGATCAGTATGTTACAGTTTGCTGAAGTTACGGCTTGGAATGTGGTGATGGCAGGTATCGTGCTTGTACTCATTCCTTCGCTGATCTTGCTGGCGGTTGGACTGGGCCGACTGGTTGGCGGTTTGACTGCGGGATCGCTCAAAGGTTAGAACATTTCTTGTTCTATCGCACGTATCGCTAGTTTGGATTAACGATGAGATAAGCTTTTTGGCAAACTATACTTCTCCAGCAAGAATACAGCTTACACAAGTTTAACAAAAACTATTAACTTAGGTTAAAGGGGCAAATTCACTTATGAAATCCAAATCATTTTTCACGCGTCAATGGAGTCTGCTTGCATTAATTTTGTTTGTGTTTTTGGCAGCATGTAGCGGTGGAGGAGCGTCTCAAGGTTCGCAGCCTGCGGCAGCTGCAGATAGTGAAGCTACAGCAACCACGAGCTCTGGCCCAGTGAAAGTTGTATTCTGGCATTCGATGAGCGGTAATTTGGAAAATGTGGTGAAAACACTCGTCCAAAAATTCAACGATTCTCAAAAAGATGTACAGGTAGAAGCCGTGTACCAGGGCGATTACGATACAGCCATTAGTAAATTCAAAACGGTAGTCGGCACGAATGATGCGCCTACGATGATGCAAGTATACGATGTCGGTAGTCGCTACATGATTGATTCCAAAGCAATCACACCGATGCAGCAATTCATTGACGCAGACAAATTCGATCTGTCCAGCTTTGAGCAAAACATTCTCAGCTACTACACGTTCAATGGTGAACAATATTCTATGCCTTTTAACACGTCTAACCCATTGATCTACTACAACAAAGACCTGTTCAAAGCTGCGGGTCTTGATCCAGAAAACCCACCAACCACGTTCGCTGATTTTGAAGAAGCGGCAAAAAAGCTTGCGGCCAAAGGTACACCCGCTTCCTTCCCCATCTACGGCTGGTTGATGGAGCAATTGCTGGCGAACCAGGATGTACAGATCTTGAATAACGATAACGGCCGCAGCGCACCAGCGACTGAATCGACAATCAATTCCAAAGCAGCCGTAGATACATTAACATGGTGGAAAAAGATGGTTGATGAAAAAGCGATGATGAACCTGGGTCGCAAAACGGACGATACCGATAAAGCATTCCTCGCTGGACAAACAGCAATCACCATGAACAGCACAGGTGCCCTGACCAAATTGCTGGAAGGCTCCAAAGGTAAATTTGAATTAGGTACAGCTCCACTCACTAAACCATCTGCGGATTACAAGGATAAAGGCGGCGTAGTCGTTGGTGGTGCAAGTCTGTGGATCACCAATAACAAACCAGCCGCAGAACAACAAGCGGCATGGAAATTCATCAAGTTCCTGGCTGAACCGGATAATCAAGCGTACTGGTCGGTAAACAGTGGTTACTTCCCTATCACGAAAAAAGCATATGACGTAGATCTGATGAAAGAAAACCTGAAAAAACATCCACAGTTCCAAACCGCTGTAGATCAATTGCACCATACCAAGATCGACCCAGCTACACAGGGCGCAGTGATGGGTATTTTCCCAGAAGCACGTCAATTGACTGAAACAGCGATTGAAGAAGCATTGACTGGCAAAAAGACACCTCAACAAGCATTGGATGATGCAGCCACTCAAATCACGCAAAAACTGCAAGATTACAATGACTCGGTTACTCCATAACAACGATCCTTGTAATTATCTTACAGAATATTGTGTTTAGTATGGTTTCTCTCTGTTCTCGCTAATACACCATTAGCACAAAAAATGCCGATTATGCGAAATATCTCGCATGATCGGCATTTTACTATTTAGACATTGATTGAATTGGCTTGTAGTTATTCATATAAACGACACGATAAACAATGTACATATACATTCTGTACACTGGACATCATTTGAATGTAGATCGGTTATCAGGTTTATATCTATACGTCAACAGATCGCATCATTGCTGCGGTGATGAATAACGGGTAGGTGCAGCTTGTCCCGAAATGCTCGTATATGCTGAAGCGGATTCAGTAAATACCGCATGATCAAGCTCTAATAGAGATACCACTTCGCGTTGACCGTTATGGCTATGACGGATAACAAAATGATCCTCACCTGTTGCTTCTAAGCGACCTCGAAGCACGGTATTGTTAGCTTCGCGACCAGGAATCATATGAAAGCTTCCAACCAATCCCATTTTCTCTTGTAGCTTTTCACGTGTAGTCAGATGATCTTGACTGGCGCCCCTGTGGATGACTGAATCCTTTACGGACGAAGTCATCATTTGCCCACGATCAGATACAGATGACGGTTGATCCATGCGTGTATGCCCATGCTCATTACGATAAGCGACCGGACGATAAGGTTGGGTTAACATGATTGTATTCCTCCCGTAAATGAAAGTTTACCACATCCTGTAATGTACCCTTGTGCCTATAGCTTGAACCGATCATTTCCCATAATTTAGAAAATGATACATTCTTCTTGTAGTCCGTCTATTGCTTTATACATGTGTATGTCGTCATTATAAACGATTGTAATTCATAGTAAGCTCCGACTGTAGCCCTAAATTTATCTTGTTCTTGAATCTATTGTTAGTCATTTTATAGTATCGTTTAACATTCAAGGAGTGGATATAACACAATAGATAACAAAAAAGACAAAACAAATAAGCCTACACCACACCGGGTATAGGCTTATTCCAAATAATAGATCGTATTAAGCTACATAAGCTACATAAGCTACATAAGCTACATAAGCTACATAAGCTACATAAGCTACATAAGCTACATAAGCTACATAAGCTACATAAGCTACATAAGCTACATAAGCTACATAAGCTACTGCTTATTGTGCTGTCAGATCTGCGCCTGTCAACTCAGCGGATAATTTCCACAAGCGACGTGCTTGTTCTGGATCAACAGCATAGTCCTTCACTCCAACGGCACGCTTCTCAGGATTGAATGGCTCTGCGATATCGCAATCCTCACAGTATACGCCACCTTTTTCTTGTAGCTGTGGCGATGTTGCCGCCCAGATTTGCGTTGCCGCTCCCTGTTCAGGTGATTTGAACGCTTCATTGGCTTTGCCATTCTCGTCCATCCACTTGAGTTCAATCATCTCTTCACGTGGCATATGGCGTTGAAGTGGAGTCATGATCCCTCCTGGATGTACGGCAAATGCACGTACATTGTCTGCTGCGCCCAGTCGATCCAGTTCAACTGCAAACAATGAGTTGGCTGTCTTCGATTGTCCATAAGCTTCAAATTTATGATAGTTTCCTTCAAAGTTCAAATTATCCCAGCGAATCGGTGAAAAATGATGGCCTGTCGATGATGTCGCTACGACACGTGCGCCACCATTTGCTTTCAGTGCAGGCCATAACAGATTAATTAATGTGTAATGCCCCAGATGGTTCGTTGCAAATTGTAGTTCCCATCCTGGGCCAACGCGAGTTTCTGGACAAGCCATAATGCCTGCATTCAGAATTGCCAGATCAATACTACGTCCACTATCCAGGAAGCGCTGGGCAAAAGCACGTACGCTATCCAGATCGGACAAATCAAGTGCATCCACCTCTACACCTTCAATGCCAGACAGTGCTTCACTTGCTGTCTCTGGACGACGTGCAGGTACAATAACTTTAGCGCCTGCTTTTACGAGCGCACGTGTTGTTTCCAGTCCAAGACCGGAATATCCACCAGTTACGAGTGCCAGCTTGCCAGATAGATCAATCCCAGCAAGTACCTCATCTGCTGTACTGTGATAACCAAAACCAGAGTTCAGTTTGTGTTGCGGTGTTTGTTCATAAGCTTGTTGCATAACTTGTATTCCCCTTTCCTGGATCTATTATGAAGTGACTTCTATACATACTTTACAACCTAGAGTTCACTCTAGGTCAAGTGCAATCTTATATGCTGTTTTATTCATAGTGATCACAGTAACGACCTCAATATTCTAACTAAACCATTGGAAGCTCTGCAGATTATCGAACCGAATTAAGCACATAGTTTTCGTATACATTCGCTTTATTCGTAATCACTTCTAAGCAATCATTCAAATCCTGCATTTGATCCAGTACACGCTGCTGATGCTCCTTCAAAATCGCCAGTCGTTCATGCTCATTGCCTGGCCCTAACCTGACCAAATCTGCAAAACGGCGAATCTGTGCAATTGGCATCCCTGAAGTGCGTAGACAAATGCAAATTCGCAACCATTCTACATCCATTTCCGAATAACGACGCCGCCCTCCAGCATCACGTGGAACCTGGAGTGCGAGCATTAAGCCTTCACGTTCATAAAAGCGAAGCGAGTGCACACTCAGTCCTAATCGTTCTGCCATTTCACCAATAGATAGTTTAGCTTGTGTTTGCAGCATTTGGGATGCCGGTTGAGCTTGCTCGGTTTTCGTTGCCTGTTGATTAGATTTGTTCATTTATGATTTCTCCTTTGCATTGCTATTCTTTATGCCAATCTGGATTTAAACGATAACGATGTCTACAATGTATGGATATTTTGCTCTGCGAGCATCCCTTTCATATTTCACCTCATGTAAAAAGATCGCTCACACTTGAATACATTCTATCTTACTTGAAGCCCGGGCTCTGCACCAGTTTATCGGATAGAGTCGTATAGCGACAAAGATTACATATGGAGCGTTGACACCCTAAAAAGAACATGCTAGTATTTTTATACCAAGTATGTTTGTCGGATTAGTTTGTAACGTTTTGAAATGAAGATGAATGCTGTGAAGTTACGCAGCACCTATTCATGATTCAGAGCATCTGACCCTCAAAATGCACGATTACTTCTCTCTATATAAAGGAGCTATCCATTATGTCTTCTGATTCCATTTATCGCGATCAAGTTGAATTTGGCTGGTTTATGCCTACCATGGGTGACGGTACAAGCCTAGGACGTGAATCCGAACGTCAGCCAACCCTAGATTATTTGACCCATGTTGCTCAGACTGCGGAGAAGTCAGGCTTCGAGTTTGTCCTGATTCCAACTGGTGGTGCATGTATTGACTCATGGGTTGTTGGTTCCGCAATTATCGGCGCTACAACTACACTCAAACCGTTAGTTGCTGTTCGCCCTGGTCTGATTGCGCCTGTACTCACTGCACGCATGGCAGCCGCGCTGGATCAGCTATCTGGTGGACGCGCTCGTATTAATATTGTAACGGGTAGCTCCCCTGACGATCTGGAAGAGCTGGGCGATCCACTCGCTAGAGCACATGATGAGAAGTACGCTCGCACACGTGAATATCTGGATATCATCAAAGGTGTATGGGGACAAGCTTCTGGACTCTCCTCTACGGAGTTTGGCGCTGGTAACGAAGCATCCATCACAGATGATAAGCTCCATTATAAAGGTGACTACTATGAAATTAAGGGCGGCAAGAGCCGTCCAGCTACAGTACAGGAGCCCGGATTGCCAATCTACTTTGGCGGAAGCTCTCCAATGGCGAAGAGCGTAGGCGCAGAATATTCCGATGTGTTCCTGATGTGGTCGGAGCCGCTGGAGATGATTAAGCAGCAGATCGAAGAACTGAAGGAATCACAACAGCAACATGCGGAGCGTACAGGAACGCTTCGTCCACTACGTGTAGGTATGCGTGCCCAGGTGCTGGTGCGTGATACGGAAGAGGAAGCATGGGAAGCGGCGCGTAATCTGATCAAGGATATTGATCCAGCAACGATCGAACGTGCTAAGGCTGCCTTTAGTAAAACAGGAGCAACTGGACAAAATCGTCAAAATCAGATTCGGGATGCAGCAGCTGCGAATGATTTTATAGTAGGACCGAATCTGTGGGCTGGATTATCCAATGTACGCTCTGGTGGTGCATTGATGTTCGTCGGCACGCCAGATCAAGTATCAGATCGTTTGCTTGAGTATGCTGAAGCAGGTGTAACGTCGTTCATCCTGTCCAGCTATCCACATCTGGAAGAAGCCGCGATCTTCGGCGAAAGCACACTGCCTCTATTCAAAGAAAAGTGGAATAATCGCGGAGCTGCGCAGCAAGGGCAAGCAGCTGCAGTACAATCGTAATACGTGTGTATTGATTTATTATTCCTATATTGCATCTGATCTAGCTTTATATCGCATCTCATTGCAAGATTGTATCGAAGTAAACTAAAAAGCCAATCCGATTCTAGACGTCGGATTGGCTTTTTTATGCTTCTGATCTAATTCTTGTTTCATAAACTCTTAGATGAACGTTCATATGATGGGTGATCCTCAATGGCTCATATTCTGCTTTATACCCTCACTCTCTACAATCCTACTCGATATAGATCATTTTCCGAGTCATTCCACCGTCAATCACAAGCTCCGCTCCTGTAATAAATGAATTATCTGGTGAGGTTAGAAATAAGCATGCGCGCCCGATATCCTCAGGTTTGCCTACACGACCTGCGGGATGCTGCTCGTGATCCTCTGGCTTGAGTGCAGCATAATCTCCTGTCTCAATCCAGCCTGGACTGATGCAATTCACGCGGATGTTATCCTTACCCAGCGAGACCGCCATCGCATGAGTCAGTGCGGTGATTCCGCCTTTGGAGGCAGCATAGGCTTCTGAATTAGGCTCTGACATATGCGCGCGTGTCGAGGACAGGTTGATGATACTTCCTCCCTTCCCTTCACGCATCACTTTGCCCGCTTCACGTGAAAGTAAAAAGCATGCACGTACATTCGTATTCATCACATGATCCCAATCATCCACAGTTAGCTCATATGGGGATACCCAGCGGCTAATGCCAGCATTGTTAATCACAACATCAATTTGTCCTGTCGTTCCAACGACTTCCTGTACCAGATGCTTGATCTGATCCTCACTCTGTACATCGCAAGGTATAAAATGTGCCTGTCCACCTTGTTCTCGAATTGCTGCAGCGGCTGCCGCTCCTTCCGGTTCTGCCACATCGCTCAAAAATACTGTTGCACCGGCATTCGCATAGGCCTCAGCTACGGCACGACCAATGCCTTGTCCTGCTCCCGTTACGATTACTGTGCTTGATGTATAGTCCATTGCTCAGATCCCTCCATTTGCCGATATGAATCGGAGTTGTGTAGTATAAGCTCTATTGTATCGTTTACGCGATGGCGCCAGTCAGATCGTTCACGCCTCTACTGCAATATTCAACGACTTTACCCCTTGGCGAAACGCTTCTTTCATATTCGGGATGATGATGTGGTCGTATCAGTAACATTTTCGGTACTGTTGGCAATATTGCAGTATGGATTTTTACTTTGCAAACATCCCTTTTTCATTTTACACCGTGTGAGCAGATCACTCCCACTGGAAATGTATGTAGTTCTCATTATTGATCGAATGTACATATACAAAAACCGCCACACTCCCTCTATTTCTGAAGTGTGACGGTTTATGAGCTGCCAGCGATTATAACTCTTTTCCTCATGAAGTAGGAGTCGCTTGGTTTAAGCATAGTAGGCATGGAGTAGTTGCTGTGTATCATCTTTTTCTCCATCAAACAATCCCTGTTCCGCCCAGCAAGCGAGGCATGTTTCTTCATCCTGACACTTTTCGGCTTCCTGACAGTTGTAGCATAGATCCATGTAATATTTGGTAAAGTTCTCGTTAACGTTGGTTCTCATTGTGATCATCTCCTTGTATTTTCTACACCTTCATCATAAACGATCCTATTCCGATATAATGTGATTTTTTTCACAAATGAGTTCAAATTTTAAATTATTTTTGATTTATTTACTTTTTAGAGTAGATATATCGAAATTAAAATGTATTGGCAGCGCTATATCTTTTGGAATCAAAAAGTAATGACGCTTGAATAATGTGGTAAAACTTGTTATATAAGCTTAGTAAAAGTAAAGGTGCTCATCACATTGAAGCGATAAGCACCTTTGCTTTATTACTTATTCACCACTCCTATACTCATATTAAGCAGTGACTACTCATCTTGTTAAATTGTTCTTACTTGGTATAACGTATATTTATATCCCATATCTGAACCGAACACTTAACGGAACAGATTACTCTTTGCCAGATCAATCAATTCATCCCCACGTCCATTCATAATTGCTTTTGCCATCCATAGCGAGAAGCCTTTGACTTGTTGCGCAGTGATGGATGGTGGCATGGACAGCTCCTGACGGTTGACCAGTACATCCAGCACTACCGGGCCATCATGAGACATCGCGCGTGCCACTGCATCCTCTAGCTGCTCTGGATCTTCAACTCGAATACCTTGAATACCCAGCGCATTCGCTACCGCAGCAAAGTCGGTTGCATGCAGGTCTGTACCGGATTCGAGATAGCCGCCTGCCTTCATTTCCAGTTCGACAAAGCTCAGTGCACTATTGTTAAATACGACCACTTTGACAGGTAGATTATGCTGCTTCAGTGTGATCAGATCCCCCATCAACATGCTCAGTCCGCCATCACCGGAGAAGGAGATCACCTGACGATCACGTTCTGTCGCCTGTAAACCAATCGCTTGCGGTAACGCATTCGCCATCGTACCGTGATTGAATGAACCGATCAGTCGACGCTGCTCACTCATTTCTAAGTAACGGGCTGCCCATACCGTAGGAGTTCCAACGTCTGCAGTAAAAATTGCATTTGGTGTTGCCGCATCGCTGATGACCTTCGTTAAATATTGAGGGTGCATACCGTTTTTCACGCTATGTCCTTTAACCGCCATCTCATCCAGTTCCTCGCGCACTTTGTTATAGCGCTCGACCGACTTTTTCAGATGGTCGCTTTTGCGTTCACCTTGTAGGAGTGGCAATAGCTTCTGTACCGTAGCCTTCACATCACCACATACTCCATGCGCAAGTGGAGCACGGCGACCCAGATTCGCAGCATTGATATCCACCTGCAAAATAGCAGCTTTTTCTGGATAAAACTGACGATAAGGGAAGTCCGTGCCGAGCATGAGCAGCACATCACAGTCCATTGTAGCGCGATATCCAGAAGCATAACCGATCAGTCCGGTCAGACCGACAAAGTACGGATTATCGTATTCCAAATACTCTTTCCCGCGTAGAGCTACGACCATTGGTGATTGTAGCTTCTCACATAGCTCCATCAGCTCGGCATGAGCACCCTTACAGCCTGCACCGCACAATAAGGTGACTTTTTTACCCTCATTCAGATATTGAGCAAGGATCTCTAGATCGGCTTCGTTTGGATGAACAATCGGCTTGGCTGGATATGCCACCCGCTCTGGAATCGCATGTGTCGATTCATCCAGGCTTGCAATATCGCCTGGTAATATCACGACAGATACTGTCGACTTCCCAATCGCCGTCTGAATCGCCATTGTTAATGTACGCGGCATCTGCTTCTCGGTTGTAATCACCTCGCAAAAATCGCTACACTCCTGGAAAATCTGTTCAGGATGAGTCGCTTGAAAATACCCACTTCCAATCTCATCGCTAGGGATATGTGCTGCAATCGCCAGTACAGGTACTCGGTTGCGATAACAGTCATACAATCCATTGATTAGATGCAAGTTACCCGGTCCGCTACTTCCTGCGCAGACCGCAATCGTACCAGTCAGCTCTGCCTCCGCGCCAGCTGCAAAAGCAGCAACTTCTTCGTGGCGAACATGAATCCATTCAATTTTGCCAGAGCGACGCACCGCGTCAATCACAGCATTAAGTGAGTCTCCTGTAATTCCGAATATTCGTTTTACACCTGCGTTAACTAATGTTTCTACAACAGCATCTGCAATCGTCTTTTTCATCGTGCTCACCTTCCTGTATATGAATCTGTATAGATTAGGACTACTGTTATGAACGTGGAGTTATGTGCATGAATGGTGAACAGACAGCCTATGCATCCATCCATCGCTGCATCAATTAGGCTATATGCAATGATTGATCTCCATTGGCTGCCTGTCTATATTTTCTTTATGTGCGTAGCCATACATCACTGTAGCTCTGATCACGCTTAAACTGAACAAGGGCATACGAGCAGGTTGGGAAAATCTTATTCCCCTGCGCTCGCGCTGCTTGCACTACCTGATTCAGTAATCCCTTTGCAATCTTGCCACCACGAAATTGTGGGTCTACATACGTATAATTAAGTGTCCATGTATGTTGTTCAGGGCCAGGAATATACGTAATCTCACCAATGACTCGCTCGCCTACTTTGACAAAATAAGCTGGGCCCTCTTTGGAAAGACGCGCACCTTCAATATCTTGCAGCCATTCAGCTTCGATTGACGGAATATAATTTGCAAATAGGCCGGATTCATGACCTGCATTCTCTGGCAACTGATGTATTTCTGAAGTAGATTCGGTAGCAGAAGGGTTAGCAAACAGTCCCTTAATGATCGTAGCTGTCTGCTGAATATCTTTTTTGCTCGAATCCATATGTCCTTTCGAAGCATTTAAACCAATACTTGCTTCTCCAAGTGCCCGTTTGAGCTGGTCTGTCGACGATTTTGCTTTTTCAGATGTTGCCTTTGCGTGATCCATGGTCCCTTGCAGCTTTTGCTGGGTACCATCCACATCGGTTTTCACATCGTCTAGCATCGTCTTGATCTCATCCATCGTGTTTTTCACATTATTAATGCTATCCTTGATTCCCATCAACTCTTTGATTGGATTCCTCATCTGATCTCCTCCACTTCCACTTGATCCGCTGCATACTATATTGCTTGCATGATTGCTTGCATGATGCACGTTACTTTGTCGCCATACATCAACTTATTACCCAATTATTATCAAGGTATGACGCATGGAACATAGCAAGTTTGCAATAATCGTCGATGTTACATTTATTGATGATGCTGATCCGATATTTACGCTTTACAAAAAGTTAACATAACTATAATCTCATTTTGCTCATTTCAAGCTAAACATGATGATGATGAGAGCAGGATGGATTCGAATGAGAATTTTATTTCGAAAGATTATTTATCGCTCAGCGATTACTGATTTTAATTCTAAATCGCTATAAATCCTTATGTAACAAGGCTTTTCGGCTACGACATTTAATGATCACTGTTTAATGATAAGCAAGCATAAAAATCATTTTTCGTGTAAATCGGCAAAAACAAAAGGAAAAAGATGGATTTTGGCGCAAGTACGATTTATTTTACATAAATCGGTTTTTACACTGATTTAACGCTTTTAATACCGCTTTCATTTTCGCATGACACGGTATATGATGTAGGCATCACCAAACAGCAACGCTTTAATGCAACACACCAAGCATTGTTGCAGGTGATACCCACCATTCCTATCATTATAGGAACGGAGAGAGTCGTCAAGTGGAGTGAGTTATTGACGCTTCTATTTGCTTAACTGCAGAACAAAATGGCGTCCGTGAAAACGCTCTGATGCGCAGATTAACGAATAGTAAGCTAGCAATGCTTAGACCACTTGGAAGGAACAGACTTTTTTCACGCAAGAGAAATAAAACTTGCAAGAAAGGGGCAGGATTCCGTTGAAACAGGTTAGCGAAGCATACCGGCACGATTTCACGTAAGAAAAGCGTAGTGACAACGTTTTTCGTGAAATGGGAGTATGCGGGAACGCATAAGATGAAGGATTGCATCACCTAGCAATGGTTGGAAAGCAGGTAAGGAATGAACTTTTTCAAGCAAGTGAAAGCGATTTGCTAGGAAGGGAGCAGGATTCCAGTGCAATAACGAAAGCGAAGCATACTATAATCGTCTGCACACAGAAGGATGTCCGTGAAAACATTCTTCGCAGCTCGTGGGTATGTGGGAAACTCATCTCATGTGAAATCAATGACTCGGTTAAACTTTCCATGAAATATTGTGAATTGTGATTTATGAATGAAATGGTAGTTATGAACGTTAACATGGTAATATGAAATATTGCTTTAACGGTTTTGGAATTACGATTTGATTAATAAAACGGATTTACGTTAAAAATGAAACATGAACAAATATGGAATAAAACGATAAGTTAATTGTTTTCCATTATGTAGAAAGGCTGTGAACTGAGAAAAATGCTATTTTCGAGCAATCACGTAGTTATTTGCTAGGAAGGGAGCAGGATTCCAATGAAACAGGTTAGCGAAGCATACTGAAGCGGATTTCACGCTTGAAAGACGTAAGTGACAACGTTTTTCGTGAAAACGTGGTATGCCGGAAATCATCCCATATGCAAGGACATGGATGATGTAATGGGAAATGTACGGACGAAATTACGCTTCAATCCGAATTCGAGTGGATTGAATAGCATAGATCGCTCACAAGCCCGTAGAAAATGGCTGTGAAGCAAGCATAGCTGATCGTGATGCAACGGCATCCGAACACTATGACATCAATGAAAACAATCGCTAAACGGTTGTCTGCGTCTGCAGAGCAACGACAATCGGCAGCATGGACGGCGAAAGTAACCATGTCAGGCATGTGGATTGTTCTATAGGAGGATCGTTTACAATTGAATATTGCTGTTAATGATTAAACCCCCGCAGACTTGTTGATTCAAGTATGCGGGGGATTTAAATTTGTAAGTTGTCATCTACATATAACACTTGGATATTTTACTTTTATAGTTTACTTTAGTCCCTTCAACTGTTTTTTTTATTAGTATTAGCTTCTTCATTCTGTCCCTCTCAACCACTCTCCGATTTGTTGACCAGCTTTGCGTATAGCTTCGATAGAGCGATCAAGGTGTAACTGAGAGGCAAAGCCATGGATCATGCCATTGTAGCATTCGTAATGAACCTGGTTGCCACTTTCTCTTAATCGCTCAGCATATTGTGCGCCCTGATCTCGTAAGGGATCGTATTGAGCGGTAATGATGATAGCTGGTGGCATACCAGTTAAGTCGGTTGCCAGCAATGGTGAAGCGTAAGGTTCTTTGGCATTTTCTTCGCCTTTGAAGTAGCTTTTCTCGAACCAGCTCATCATCTCGGCGGTTAGGATATAGCCCTGACCGTTTTCTTGGTAAGATAGTGTACCTTCGCCCTTACCTGTGGATGGGTAAAATAACAGCTGGGCAGCAGGCATCATTGTGCCTTTATCTTTGGCTGCCAAGCAAACGACGGTAGCAAGATTGCCGCCTGCACTATCTCCTGCCACAGCGAGGCGTGTTCGATCTATTTGCCAGTCGTTGGCATGCTCAGCGATATAGTTGAACGCATCATAGGCATCTTGCATCGCGGCTGGAAATGGGTGTTCTGGTGCAAGGCGGTAATCGACAGCAATCACGCAGCAGTTCGATTCTAAGGCTAATCTACGGCACAGTTCATCATGAGAATCTAAGCTACCGATCACCCATCCGCCACCATGGTAAAAGACGATCGCCGGCTGTAATATGCCCGGCTCTACTGCGGTTGGATTATAGATACGTAACTTGAGCTTACGACCAGGTAGTTTGATCTTTTCTTTTTGCACATGATGTAGTGGCGTCGGCTCGGTGACTTGCTTACGTGCCATTCGTGCTTCTATGATACGGATCATTTTAGGATGTATCTTATTGATCGGTGGAATCCGTAAACGGTTAAAATTATCGACCATCTCTTGTACTTTGGGATCAAGTGTCATGACGTGTACACTCCATTCTGGATGTTGTTTCTCCGAGCATAGCTAGTCTAGTGTATTACCCTATGTATTCTTTAACCCATTTTCTGCTTGGTAGCCACAACTGTACTTTTTGTTACATTTGAAAAAGTAAAAACGCTCCTTATAACAGGAGCGTTCACTTCATGGCTGTATGATACGTGTTGTAATGGAATTTTATACTGGGATGCTAATGTGTTTATCCGTTCACTTGCTTCACTGTGGACTATTATTCCAGACCTCGTTCGCCGTTTCGCGAACAAGGCGAATCTTGTTCCACTGTTCTTCCTCGGTTAGCATATTGCCTTCTTCAGTCGAAGCAAAGCCACATTGTGTGCTCAGACATAGCTTGTCCAGATCGACAAATTCGGTCGCTTCGGCGATACGTTCCTTAATCACATCTTTGTTTTCCAATCCTCCGTGCTTGGTCGTTACCAGACCGAGTACGACGAATTGATCCTTAATATAACGTAGTGGATGGAAGTCGCCAGAACGCTCATTATCATACTCCAGGAAAAAGGCATCCACCCGCGTATGAGCGAACAATTCCTCTGCCACCGGCTCATATCCACCAGCTGCGAACCAGGTCGAACGGAAATTACCGCGACATACATGTAGCGCGATCACCATATCCTCTGGACGATTGGCAATACTTTCGTTAATGAGCCGTACATAATCACGAGCGAGCTGATCTGGATCTTGTCCACGATTACGAATGAGCATCCGGTGACGACTGCTACATAGCGTTCCCCATGTCGTATCATCTAGCTGTAAATATCTGCAGCCTTCATCGTAGAAAGCCTGAATAGCTTCTTGGTACACTGCAATAATATCACGATTCAGCTCTTCCGGATCATTGTACACGTCATTGCCGTTATAACTCTCTACAAAATGAAATAGCGCGGGTGATGGAATCGTCATTTTTGCTACACGATCGCCTGCCAGCGTTTTCAAAAAGCGAAAGTGCTCCAGCATCGGGTGGTCGCCGAAGGAAATTTTATCAACGACACGGAAGCTCTCCGCCCGATTGCGATTATCAATTCCTGCGGTCGGCAGTCCAATCTTCTCCGTTCCCTGCATGCCGAAGAAAAAGTCCAGATGCCACCAGCCACGGCGGAATTCTCCGTCTGTCACCGTCTGTAGACCCATCTCCTTCTGCTTATTCACAAGTAGCGTAATTTCTTCGTCCTCAATCAGCTTAAGCTGATCAGCACTAATCTCACCACTCTCAAACTGAAATCTCGCATCCCGCAGTGTCTCTGGACGCAGATAACTGCCCACGATATCATAGCGAAATGGAGGCTCAACTCTGCGTGTGCCTGTCATTGAAATGGACATATGCTCCTCCTACAATAAGAATTGATTCATATTCAGATAGCTATTAGATACGAGATCATTCAAGATGTCGATATATGCGGAAGCGATATCGCTTGGCTTGCGATCCTTATGGGCAATCCAGCCTACGGTGAAATCATCGCTTGTCTGTAGCGGTACGGCAATAAGCTGCTCATAATTAAACTGCGATACTAGAATCCCCGTACCAATCGTATAACCATTCGTACCCGCGAGCAGATTCGCCAGTGTCGCACGATCATTCACCTTAATACTTTTAACTACATTCGAGAAACTTACCATTTCCTCTGAAAAATGCAGTGAATTATTGGCACCTTGATCAAATGTAATGTACGGGTATGTACTCACATCCTGTGTGGTTACGTATTCCTTTTGCGCCAGTGGATGACCGGAACGCACGAAGATATGAGGATTCGTATTGAATAGTGGTGTGAACATCAGATTACCATCGCTGAACAGCTTATTCATAACTTTAAAATTACGTTCATTGATGTACAAAATGCCAATATCACTCCGTAATGTTTTGACATCCTCAATAATGTTGTACGTCTGCGTCTCCCGCAAATGTAGATTGTACTCGTTAATATCGCTCTGCTCCATTAGCTTCACAAATGCGTCCACCACAAAAGCATAGTGCTGTGTAGACACGGAGAAATGGATCAGGTTACGCTTGCTACCATGGTAACGATTCTCGATCAGTTCTGCCTGCTCGATGATCTGGCGCGCGTAGCCGAGAAATTCCATCCCTTCCACCGAAATGCTAATACCCCGATTCGTTCGGTCGAAGATCGAAATTCCTAATTCATTTTCCAATTCCTTGATTGCATTGGACAGGCTCGGCTGAGAAATAAAAAGACGCTTCGCGGCTTCATTCATTGAGCCGCAGTTTGCGATTTCGATCGCATAGCGGAGCTGTTGCAGTGTCAATGCCGTTCCCCCTTTGACTTGGCAGTCTGCCGATTCACGTTCAAGGCAGACTCATTCTATCGTAACACGGAGTTATCGTAGCATAGATAGACGATACAATCCAAGTCTTTGTGTACAAAAGGTATGATGCTCATACCTAATAGTATAATATACAAAAAGGAACCCTTTGCCTGATGCAAACCGGTTCCTTTTTGAGTTTAGATATATAGACTACGCGGAGAAAGCTTAGTTTCTTAATCAAAAATATAGATCCTATAGAGATCCATAACTATACAATATCATTTAGCAATTCATATACAAATAAACGCAGCCTGTAATATCACTGGCAAGTCTACTCACTACAGAGCTTACTCGCTACAATTCTTATTCTGACTACGAGCCCTTCCCCCCAGCTATATCCGTAATTATGACATTTCTAACTCAGGAAGGGCGTTTGATATGCACTTCACGATGATGCATCCATTGCTCAAAGTCCTCTGCCTTCATTGGACGTCCATAATAATAACCTTGAATATAGTAACAACCGAGTTGCTGTAGTAGATTCACATGTTCCAGCGTCTCCACGCCCTCTGCCAGCACCTTCATATTAAGCTGATCGGCAAGCTCCAGCACGGAGCGCACTACCGCTTCGTTGCGAGGATTGCGGTCGATATCATAGATGAGCGAGCGATCAATTTTGATAAAATGAAATGGGAACGTCGTTACCGTCCGCATGGACGAGAAGCCTGTACCAAAATCATCTACTGCTAGCGTTACACCCATATTCACCAGTTCATTACACATCGAGATGATCTGTTCTTCCTCACGAATCGCAGCACTTTCGGTAAATTCCAGACAGAGTAGCTGCGGGGGTAATCCCGTATTATGAAGTAATGTCGCCACTTTATAGGAAAAAGAGGGATCACTCAGTTGGCTGGACGCCACATTAACGGAAATCGGCATTTGATTACAGCAGCCCTTTTTCATCCATTCTACGCCTTGCATTGCCGCTTGGAGCATGACCCACTCTCCAATTTGACGAATCAGACCGCTCTGCTCAGCTATCGGAATAAAGTCCTGTGGAGATACGAATCCCAGCTCTGCCGAGTTCCAGCGCAGCAGCGCTTCAACACCAATTACTGCGCCACTACGACTATCCACTTGCGGCTGATACACCAGCGAAAATTCATTGCGAGCAATCGCTGTCTCTAGTCCTTGCTGCATGAGCAGATACTGCTCTGCTGCACTTTTTAACGTTTCATTAAATAGCTGATACTGGTTACGTCCCATACGCTTTGCCGCGTACATCGCAGTGTCTGCATTGCGAAGCAGTGTCTCCGGATCGCTACCATCCTTTGGTGCGGTCGACATCCCGATGCTGCAGGATACATGATAATACTTATCCCGTAGTACAATCTGTTGCTCAAATCCTTGCAGAATTCGGTTCGCAATATCAATCGCCATCGTCTCTCCCTGTCCTGGTCCAAGCTCAGCTAGTAGGGCAAACTCATCTCCTCCCATACGTGCGACGACACTATGATGCGGAGCCTGCCTTCGAATCATACGAGCAACCCCGACTAACAACAGATCACCTGCCGAATGCCCCATCGTATCATTAATCCATTTAAAATGATCCAGATCCATCTGCATAACGACAACCTGAGTACGATATACACGAGAGCGTTCCAGGGCTTCTTCCAGACGCAAATTGAATTGATAGCGGTTCGCCAGACCGGTCAGTGAATCGGTATATGCCATCTCCAGCAGACGCTGTTCATTTTGCTGCTGCTGCGTAATATCACGCACGATGAGATAACAGTGCATGACTCCTTCAATCTCGATAAAGTCGCTATTCACCTCGACGATATAGGGTATGCCCTGACGATTCACAATATTAACCTGTAGATTCTGCGGCATTACTCCATCTATGAATGCCTGACGTAGTAGTCCGATATAATACGGGTGCTCCTTTTCCGAGATCAGCTCCAATAAATTAATATCCTCCACATCAGACATACCAACAAGCTGATTAAACGCAGGGTTGGTCTCTACAGTATTACCGACCGAATTGATGAGCGCAATGCCACCGCTGGAGAGCGTGAACAGTAGCTTATACCGCTCTTCGGCAACGGCAAGGAATTGGTGCTTTCTCATTGCAATCCGTAGCGTACAGGCAAGAATAAGTCCCGCATACGTAGGCAAGCTATCCAGTGGCACGATCGAAACTTCGGAAGCAAGCCCGCTTATGACAAAAGAGATGACTAGCCATGCCGCAGCTATAGAACTCCCCCGTATAATCGTGAGCATCATTCTCTGTTCCCGTTGATAAATCCGGTATCGCCTCAGCTTCTTATACCCGAACACCATCATCGCCAGTAAATAACTGAGCGAATATCCAGCGATACATAGAAATAGCGTATCAAACGCTGTATTATGCACTTCATTTCGCCAGTGTACCCCTTGCACCAGATCAAGATAAAAATAATCCGGGCAAATAAGCATCATTAGGATTGCAATCCATGGCGGTGCAGCTAATAGATGAAGCAACCAGCGCGGAATTTTAATTCGACTTAATACAGTAAAAAAGTAAACCAATAAGCTCATCGCCAGTAAACTGAAAATGTAAGTCGCATCCGGATTAAATACACGTACAATACGGTAATCCAGCGATTGCGTCAAAAAATCACATAAAAAGATTAATGCTAAACTTCCAATTAGCATCATCGTCAACCGATGTAATGGATGATCCGGTTGGCGTAGCAAAATTTCAACAGCTAAAAAACTAAGCAATAAAAAAGGTATGAACGATAATAATATTGCATTTAAAAACATATACATAAACTCGTCCTCCAACAAAAACATACAAGGCTTAAGATAGTTATCGAACAAAATCGCGCTAAAATGTATATCTAACCTGCTTACTTACATGAATTCTTTTATAATTGTTTATATATCATTTGTTACAAAGAGGTATGTACGTACATAACTGGGTGGATATGGATAAAGTAGGTGATATCTGCATTCTTTTCTCTTTTGTGAATTTTTCATGCGATGATATTTTAAAATAAGAAAACACCTGTAATCCTAATGAGGGATGCTCATTAGGATTACAGGTGCAAATACAGCTTGTCTGGCTATTTCTCGTATGCATATTGCTGTTATGGATATTATTCTTGTTCAGACCGGAACGCACGCTTTTCCTGATCGCGTAGCTCAATACGGCGAATTTTACCAGAGCTTGTTTTCGGCAGATCATTAACAAATTCAACTTTGCGTGGATATTTGTATGGAGCTGTCCAGTTCTTCACATGATTTTGCAGTTCTTTGGCAAGCTCGTCTGTACCTTCGACACCATCACGCAGCACGATAAATGCCTTCACGATATTACCGCGAATCTCATCTGGACTGGCCACAGCGGCACATTCCTTCACTGCCCCATGCTTCATCAGCGCTTCCTCTACTTCAAACGGGCCGATCGTGTAACCGGAGCTGATAATAATATCGTCACCGCGACCTTCAAACCAGAAATAACCTTCCTCATCTCGGCTCGCCCGGTCGCCCGTAACGAAGTAATCGCCTCGTACACTCGCCATTTTACGTTCAGGATCAAGATAATATCCATGGAATAGCGCCGGCATATCCGTACGTACCGCGATATCGCCTACTTCACCTGCTGGCAGTGGCTGACCGTCTTCGTCAATAACCTCTACCAGTCCTGGTGCAATCGACTGCCCCATCGCGCCAAGTCGAACCGGTGCATCCTTCAGATTACCAATGATGAGCGTGCTCTCCGTCTGACCATAGCCATCACGAATCGTAATATTGAAATGACGCTCAAATGTGTGAATGACTTCCTGATTGAGCGGCTCGCCTGCGGATACAGCACTGCGTAGCTGAGACAGATCGTATTGCTCCAGCCCTTCCGTCTTCGCCATCAGACGATATTCAGTCGGCGTACAGCATAATACATTGACACCGTATTCCTGCAGCAATTGCAAGTAACGATGGGGCTTGAAGCTTCCATTATAAGCCAGTCCAGTCACACCCCAGCCGAGCACAGACAGAAACGGACTCCAGATCCATTTTTGCCAGCCTGGTGCAGCTGTCGCCCAGACAGTATCATTCTCGCGGATATCGAGCCATGGACGCGTGATACGCAGATGTGCATAGCCCCAGCCATGACTATGTACAACACCCTTCGGATTCCCAGTGGTACCAGATGTGTACGCCAGAATCGCCATATCATCACGATGCGTATCTGCCGCTTCAAAGCTAGTCGCTTGCCCATCCATCAGTTCATGCAGTGTATGCCAGCCTTCTGACGCTGATTCTTGATTAGCTGCAACAGAAATTTTCCAAGCCCATTCGGGTAGCTCTTCGTCAATATAATCGACTTCTTCTGTAATACTGGACCATGCAATAACCGCGCGTGCCCCGGAATTACGCAGACGATATGCCAAATCCTTCGCCCGTAGCATCTCCGATGAAGGGATAATGACAATCCCGCTTTTCAGACAGGCGAGATAGATGACATAGGCGATAATTTGTCTTGGTACCATGACCAGTACCTTGTCACCTTGCTTCAGTCCAAGTTGCTTTAAGCCGTTGGCCAGTCGGTTTGCCTGTTCTAGCAATGTACCGTATGTGATTTCCTCATGATTACCTGCTTCATCCAGCCATTTGAGCGCCAGACGTGTAGCGGGATGCTTTTCCATCTCAGAGGTGATGTTGTATCGTTCGGGTGCAATCCAATCCTGATAGTTCAATTTCATTGCTCCTTTATATGTTCAAAGTAGAAAATGGTTTCTGTACAGTATAGCACGTCTTAAGACCAGGTTCTAATACTAATTTGACATTCACCGCTTCTCGAGTACCTTTTCTCAATCGGAAAATAGCAAAAAGCATACACCTGATCGCTATGCTTGCGCAAAATAGCAACCGGTATATGCGTGTATATAAACTGGATTAGCAAGGTATAGAATGTCTCTATCGTTGTCCAGAACAATTCGTATGATTGTCGATGCCAAAAAAGATAGGCGCAACGATGATAGATTATGCTCAAAGGATACAAACTATATATCCTCTTATCTCGACTTGGTTTGGCTTATGCCGCAGCGGTTGGCTTGGAAGACGGAGCTTTGCGTGCTGCAGGCTTCTTGAATATGAAAATGCGTGCGAATAATAGAACGAATGTGATTGTAGCTGTAACAATATACATCCAAAAAATCGGTGCAGACTTTCCATCTGTACCCAGCAGCATTCCGTGGATCAGCGCCATCGCATACGTCGGTAGAGCGAGAAAGTGAATCGCACGCCATACTTTTTTGCCTACCTTTTTCATCATATCGGAGCTGAGCATAATGATGAGGAACATATAAAATGTAATCGTACCGAGCCCGGTCAATATCGGTTTGTATGGAGCCGTAAATGGAATAAGCAGATTCCAGATTGAATAGTGAATATAATCGTCAAATACAAGTACCATTCCATGCACCATACCAAACAATAGACCAAACCAACCACACCACTGGTGGATTAAACTGACAATCGCTCTACGCTTTCCTTTTGCAAAAGGGCTACCTTGTAGTAGACCTGCGCCTACAGCTACGAATAGCAATAGATATGCGGTTAATCCTGCTGCTCGTGATGTATACCACACACTCACATATTGTGCTAGATCATGCCATAAGCTGCTCATATTGTGTCCACTCTCCCTCTCTGTTAAATTGTCCATATTGCTCTATCGGACCATCAATCACACATAATCCATCATGACGAATACCGATCATGGCGGCTTCGGGGTTCTGTCTCTGTAACCAGCGCGGCCCTGCCTCTGCTCCCATAATCAGTACACACTTAGCATATACTTCCGATTCGGTTAGCGATGGGCTAATCACTGTCAGCTGTACCCATTCCGATTGAGCAGATGTGTGCAGGCGCGGATCAATCAGATGATGATACTGCTGATTGTCGCTCCCCTTCCAGCTGCGACGCTGCGTACTGCTCGTCGCGATACCGGCATCACGCATCATAACTAGCGAGGCCGCTGTCTCCTGCTCATTCCATGGATCAGCAATCTCAACTTCATACCTGCGTTGTTCACTTCCCCAGATGACCAGATCACCACCAGCGTCGATCATACCACTCTCTTCACCTTGTTCCTGTAACATATTGGCGAATTGCTGCGCACTCCATCCTTTGGCAATGCCGCCCAGATCGAGCTGCACATCGGTATGCAGATGGATTGTTTTGAGCATGGCATCTAATGTATACAGCTTTTGCCCGAAGCGATTAGGCGTAGTCGAATAACGTTGCTGCGACAAAGACTGGTTTGCAGGATCGCATGGCTTCCACGCATCCAAGCGTGTAGATACAGATCCATGATCCCACTCCATGGTTCGGTCATAGCCAAGCTCACATAAGATCTGCCCCATCATCGGATTGAAAATCCCACCCGTTTGCTCGTAAAATCGCATCGCCTCTCGCACTGCTTGATACATAAGCGAGGATGCATAAAATGGATAGCCCGCTTCTGCATTTAGACGAGACAACTCACTCTCTGGCTTAAAACGACTCAAATGTCGCTCTACAAAAGCAAACCACGACTCTGCCTGTAGCTCGTTCGCTGTAGATAAACCTGCTGTATGAAAGGTCGAATTCATCGCATGAAAACGATGCATATCGTCTCCCCCTATTCCATTCTTGATGTTAGGTCAGCGAGTATATGCGAATCTGCAAGCAACCAATATGATTGTAAGCAGGTCTCATGAGCAGCCAGGGCTTACATGACTCGATTCGTAATCTCGCTGATCCTCTTTCCTGTTGCAAGCCTCTATTGTTGCCTTCTTATCTGGATTATGAAGCGTGGGTACGGGGGCGAACTGTCGTTTCAGTAGAAGTAGATGCTGAGCTGGATGTGTCCGGTGCGACGGTGGTTGATTTTTTCGCTGTAGATGTAGACGATGCGGTACCTGAAGATGTGCTACTGGACGCATGGTTGCTGGTCGCTGGCTTTTTGGTTTTGGTACTAGAATGTGTAGTATTGTGATGAACGATGCCTTCGCGATGCTTGGCAGCAGTAAACGTTGGGGCAACTGCTGACGTTTCCACATAGCTAGTATCCTTCATGCCAGCGTCGGCTGTACTCTCTTGTTTCCATTGATCCTGAAGCTGTGCAGATGCTTGAGTGTCCTGATCCTCTGTAGCGGCTGCTGTATTGCTGTTGCTGGTTGTTGATGTATCATTCGCACTTGCTGCGGAAGCCGTTGTTTTGCCTGTATATCCGATAAAGCCGACAAAGCCAGTGAATACGAGTGCGCTAGATACGCCAGTAATCCATTTGATTAATGTTTGATTTTTCATAGGGTTCACATTCCTTTATCGTAAGATGAGAATTGTCTAAACGGGGTTGTACCTGCTTGATGGTTCTGAGTGTAAGGGGCAATGGTGAAATTATGGTGAAAATAGATTCACTTGTACCTTTTTTTTCGATCGTTTTGGAGAATTGTATAGTTCAAGCGGGTTAACACTACGGAATCTCTATTTTTCATTCAATTTTCACCGTAGCATGATATGCTGGAGTGGCACTGACTATGTATAGAAAGAAGTGGACGCCTCATGCATATTCTTTTAGCCGAAGACGATACGCGTCTGGGTGAATTGATCGTACACATGTTACAAAAGAAAGCAGGCTATACAGTCGATTGGGTGACAACAGGTAGCGATGCCTATGACCATATTGCGTATAGTCCTTATCATATTCTGATTCTCGATTGGATGATGCCAGATGGGGATGGGCTTAGCCTGTGCACCCGACTCCGTAAAGAGGGCTATACTGGAGCGATTCTGATGCTCACTGCACGTGATTCATTACAGGATCGGATTGATGGGCTGGATGCGGGGGCGGATGATTATCTGGTCAAGCCATTTGAAATTGGTGAGTTGCTGGCTCGTCTGCGCGCGCTATCAAGGCGTAATTATGCACCGATTCAAGCAGAGGAAATGAAATTCGGTGAACTGGTGCTTAACCGCACGGAGCAGATCGTCTCGCTCGGCACCCATGCCGTACAATTAACACCGCGTGAATTCCAGTTGTTCGATCTACTCGTTCAAAATCGTGGGGTTGTGTTAACGCGCGAAGTGATTTTGGATCGGGTCTGGGGAATGGAATCGGATGTGGGACCGAAAACGATTGATGCCACAATCAAGCTGCTACGGCGCAAGCTTGCTGAGCTTGACAATAAGGAGCTGATCCAGAGTGCACGAGGACTCGGTTACAAAGTGGACAAATAGATGGCGTCGCCGTCGCCCACAGGATAACATTTTCAAGCAAACACAGCGTAGTCTGGCATGGAAATATAGTATGGTACTGATCGCCTTTTTACTATTATTCGTCATGATTCTGTATGGACTACTGTATTATTTGCTCATATTCAGTCCGACCTTTGATGTACGTGAGACGCTTGAGCAGAAAATCCATGGTATTAATGAGGATCGGCAAAAAGATGCTGACGATCCACTGGATGAATATATCGAGTATTACACGCTCTATGATACGTATGCGATGGGCAATGTATTGATCGAACCTAGCGGTCAAATCAAGAAAGGGACTTCGATCTACTCTGCCAGCCTGAAAACGCTCATTGAGCAAGCCCGCGCGAGTGGCACCAGGCTGCCAACCAATCATACCCAGCATATACGGTTAGACGGTACAGCGATTCGTGTACCTGATAAGGATGATGTGGACGCTGGCTCACATGATCGAAATAAAGTCGCGATGGTGCCACAAAAGATTCATATGATGGTAACGGGCGAAATGTTATATGATCGCGGTAAGCCGATTGGGATGCTGTATGTAGGTAAGGATGTAACTGGTTCTTATCATCAATTTTATAATCTGATGATGGGACTGGGTGCGGTATTTTTACTCTTTTGCGCGCTGGCTGTCTATTTCAGCTATCGGATGGCAGCAAAGGCAATGGTGCCGATTCTTGCCTCATATGAACGACAGCGCAAATTCACTGCCGATGCGTCGCATGAGCTTCGCACTCCACTTAGTGTGCTGCTATCTTCTATTGATACGCTACAGATGGAGGATACGATTGAGCAGAATCCATTTGCAAATAAAGTCGTGCATAATATGAAAGAAGAAGTACGACGCATGATTCAGTTATCCGGCGGATTACTTACCCTGGCTCGCTTCGATTCTGGACATCACGAGCTAAATCTGGATGAGCATGATCTGGAGCTTGAAGCTTCTCGTACACTGGATTCGATACGTCCACTGGCAGAATCCAAGCATGTTACACTCCAATATGATGCACCTACTTCGCTACATCTTCGCTGTGATGCTGAACGTATCCGGCAGTTGCTTATTATTTTGCTGGATAATGCAGTCAAATATACACCGGAGGGCGGTCAAGTAACCCTACGCCTAGAAGAAAGTCATGATAAACCACATGGAATACTCATTCAGGTGAAGGATACCGGCATCGGCATTCCTGAAGAGGATCAACGTTATGTATTTGATCGGTTCTACCGGGTCGATAAGTCTCGTACACGTCAGGTTGAAGGCTATGGTCTGGGATTGTCGATTGCTCGCTGGATTGCCGAAGCGCATCAAGGCTCGATTCAGGTCGAAAGTGTACTTGGTGAGGGAAGTACGTTTACTGTGCGATTACCAGAGTAAAGATATGCATGGAAAGAAGTGAAAATAAGACGACAGTGTTAGGATAAAGGCTTAGAAAAAATGGGATATGGATAAACTCAATTTGGGTTTATTCATATCCCTTTTTCTTGATCGCTCCTTTAATTAACGCTTTATCCCGATCATTCCAACCGAATATCATATTAAGGAAATTTGCGTAAACAAGTATTTTTGTAAGCGCTTTTATATTACACTTATCTGGAATAAATTTCTTATATATACATTATCAATATAATTTATTCATTCTTCTTGTAGGCTTGTTTGCTGGATCGCAATCTGCTTGGCCACCCTCATGTTGAAAAGGAGTGTATTTACGAATGAAAGGCAAAAAGACAGGCTTGGCTCTACTCTCATTTATTTGCTCGGCAGCACTCATTGTTCCATGGAATGCAAGCTCCTCTACAGCATCTGCCTCCTCCTCCAGTCCATGGGTACAAATTTGGGCTGACGATTTTAATGGTGCTAACGGTACTGGGGTTGATACGTCCAAATGGAATCAAGAAATCGGCAACAATAACGGCTGGGGCAACAATGAGTTACAGTATTATACCAACAGCACCAAAAACGCATATATGGAAAATGGAAATCTGGTTCTTCAGGCAAACAAGGAAAATATGCAAGGTTCTCAATACACATCTGCGCGCCTGACTACTGCCAACAAATTCAATGTGAAATACGGCAAAATTGAGATTCGCGCCAAAGTTCCCTATGGTAAAGGCATCTGGCCTGCCGCCTGGATGCTAGGCAGCGATATTGGCAGCAATCCATGGCCGGGTAGCGGCGAGATTGATATCATGGAATATGTAGGCCCACTCGCACCGAACACCGTATATGGCACAATTCACGGACCAGGTTATTCCGGCTCTAACGGATTGTCCGCAGGTTATACCATTGGCGAACGATTTAGTAATGCCTTCCATACCTATACGGTGGAATGGGAACCGGCAGCCATTCGCTGGTATGTCGATGGAGTTCTGTATCATACGCGTACCCCAGTAGATGCAGGCGATAATGCATGGGCTTTTGACAAGCCATTCTTCCTGCTGCTCAATCTGGCGGTTGGTGGCAACTGGCCAGGCAACCCCGATGCCAGCACAACCTTCCCGCAAAAATATCAGATTGATTATGTGCATGTCTTCCAACGTCAAAATGGATACAATATTGTAGCGCTGAAGGCAGGCGCGAATAATAAATATGTATCGGCTGAAAACTATGGCAACGGTGCGTTGATTGCTCGCTCGGATACGGTGAGCACATGGGAACGCTTTGAACAGATTGATCTGGGCAATAACCGCATCGCTCTGCGTTCGCTGATCAACGGTAAGTATGTGACTGCCGACAATACAGGTACGAGTCCGCTCATTGCCAACAAAACGGCAATCGGTACCTGGGAAACTTTTGAACTGGGCACGACTGCAGATGGCAAGCGCACGCTAAAGTCGCTGGCAAATAATATGTATGTGACTGCCGAAAACGGCGGCAATGGATCGCTGATCGCCAGTCGTAGTAGTGTAGGTGGGGTATGGGAAACATTTGAGCTGGTGAAGCAATAATATTGAATATGTAATACATTAATAACTATATACAACCCTGCCTGCTCGTGAGACAAATAGGCAGGGTTTTTCATTGTCAATTAAATATGTAGATGAGATCAGCATTTTGCTGACTCATCTTAAATACTCTTAGTTATTATGCGCTATACCCAGTTGAATTTTTCGGACGCGAAGAACATTAAATCTCTACGCTATCCTTAACGCTCTCCTCGTCGGAGCAGCGAGAATCCACCAACAAAAACCACACCAATCCAAACAGCAAATACAAGGAATATAATACTAAATATACTTCCCTGTGGTGCATGTAATACAGCATTTGGAGCCCAGCCGTTATACCCCTGATCCAGTAGCAAGCCAAGCACCGTCGTACCTACCGCTCCGCAAATAAAGCTCAGCATCATATACATGCCCATGCCAACACCCACCTGCGAGCCAATCAATGTACGTGATACCCTATTCGCAATCCCTACCTGTGCAAAGGTCAGCCCCGTATTCCCCAGTATGAGCAGCACCATAATTACCATATAGGAGCTACCAGTGAACAAGGATAATAGCCCATAGGTTAACAGCTGTAACGTAAACGCAAGCCCTAGCAAAAAGGAATTTCCCCGACGATCTGCAAGCCGACCGCCAATAATACCAAAGATTGCCGCTACCAGCGCACCGGGGAACATAACCAGACCGATCTGAAACGAGTTCATTCCATTCACACCGCTGAGTAGCTGTGGTATCAGATACGGAACACACAGATTGAATACGAGCACAAGGCAACCAATAATCAACGTCATCGTATAATTCCGATTCGCAAAAATATCGAGGTCGATAAAAGGTCCTTTCCCTTGTTTACGTTTACTGTGCCAGATAAAAGAAACTCCCATCACAATAGTCAGCAAACCAAGCCATACACTTGTATTCGTAATTGCTAGCAACAGCAGCGTAACACAGCATGCCAGCAGCACTCCGCCTACTCCATCAATCGGCGTCGCTTCGGTCTGATCGCGATTCAAGTATTTACGAAAAAATGGGACAGTGACTAGCGAAAGCAAGCTAATTGCAAACAAATAACGCCAATCTGCCAAGCTGGTTACCAGTCCGCCTATGATCGGTCCTAATGCTGTTCCAAGTGCCATACCTGAAGAAGTAATACCAAGCGCACGACCACGCTGCGATACATGTACATAACGAATTGGAATAATCATGGATGCTGCGGGAATAACGGATGCCCCTGCTGATTGTAGTATACGTCCAGCAACTACGATCGCATATCCATTCGCCATAAAGCCTAGTACAGAGCCAGCAGCGAATATTAGTAATCCAAATGTCAGCAAATTTTTCAGCCGATAACGATCAGCAAGCTTACCATACGTGACCGAGCCAATCGCATAAACAATAATATATCCGGTCACGACCCAGCTAACTTGAGAGCTGCTAAGATTAAATTCTTCGCGAAGCGCTGGTAATGCCACATTAAACATGGTCGAGTTCATTACAGACAATACCATAGCAAAAGCTAGTATTATAATTATTTTCATTTTGCATCCACCTTACTTTGCATGTGAATTAGGTGGGCCTACGATTTTCAGATCAAGCTGATCCATATTAGCCATTAGTCGATCAATTCTTGCCATACCTGGTTCTACTGGAAACATATAATGCTCATACTCGTCGCCAAGCAGACGGAAAAAAGGTTCGAATAATCCACTTGCGAGTACACCAACCACTTTTGTAAAATGATCCTCTAGACGATAAGAGTGCACGGTTCCCGCAGGCACATGTAGAAAATCACCTGGAAATAGCTGAATCTCTTGTTCATTCGCCCACATGGTCATATGACCCTGCGTACAGAAAAAGGTCTCGGTATGATGCTCATGATAGTGAGAGACGATCTCCTCTCCTTTGGGTCCATCGCTGGCTACAACGATATAGTCGCCATTTGTTGTTTCGCGTGTTGCAAGCAAACGATGAATTTGATCACCTGTTAATAAACGTACGCCTTCGCCGCTTTCCAGTACATAACTACTAACTGATGTGGGTAACTCACGATGCTCGACAAGCTCATACCTTGAAAAAACAGTCGCTTCCGCAGAGAAAGTAATGTCCGTCTGCTGCGCTGCAATCTTGCACTGTTCCTCTGTAAAATGATGCTCTGAAAATGGCGGATATTCAATCGGCTCATATCGCTCTCCAAGTAGCGGATAAATCGCTGTTAGATCTCCACCAATCGAATATGAAATAAAGCTGTTACGATGACCAAGCATCTGATAAGCATGTGCCGTACCTGGCGCGATATGAGCATAGTCTCCTGGCAATAGAAGATAGCTGTCCGAGCCGATTAGGAATTGTACTTTTCCTTCCAGCACATAGATCGACTCATATCCTGCATGATGGGTATGCAGTGGAAAGCTTTCTCCCTTCGAACCGCCAATAACTGCTGCAGAGAGCACATGTCCCGTGCTAGCTGCATCCGCAATAATCGTAGCTACCTGATTCCCAAGTAAATAACGTCTTCCTTCACCCCGGCGAAGCAGATAAGGCATTTTTTGTTCAGGTAAATAAGTTGGCAATGTAGTTGTCACTATAATCCTCCTCGTCTTTAGATACGTGTATAGATTGTCTATACCGTACACATACGATATTTGCTGTACCTCATTTATTGTAGCCAACGCTCCAAATTTGAAATATAGTTAAACACGACGGTTTTATGGGCAATTACGACATTTATGTTTAATTTGAAAGAGTAGGTATATCTTGATGAAATCTCCCATTCTATTGACTTCCTCCACATCTATACCTGTTACGGAGCATCCATTTGAAGACAATAATCCACTTGCTTTTGTGATGATTGACATGGATGAAAGTCACTCCTACCAGCAGCATTCACATCATTTCTATGAGATCATTTACATTTCGGAGGGAAGCGGATTACTACTGATTGATAAGCAATGTATAGAGGTACATGAAGGAGAATTATTTTTTATCCCACCAGGTATTGCCCATATGCTACAAAAGCCAGACCATTCGACTACACTGCTACAAATGATGAATTGTCTACTTGAACCCAAGGTGTTATCGCCGGATGTGGACAGGAATGCACTGGTATGGGATGAGGAGTTTGAACATATTACAAGCTTCTTTCGACAAGCAGAACGTTGGATTGGATATCGTGAGCAAAATAGTGAGTTCGCCCGTATTTTATACGGTATGCATATTAATGCGATGAACAAGCCACCGGGGTATCGCCATAAGCAGTATATTTTGCTACTGGATCTACTGCATACGCTTTATGTCCAGCATCAGGTCAGCTTTCCGTATACACGAATGCAGATTGAACATCCCGTTCAGTTTACACTTGGCTATATTCGGATGCATTATCGTCAACCGGTTAAGCTCGAAGAATTATGCGGCTGGCTTGCGATCAGCCCTAGACACTTACAACGTCTACTCAAACAGACGACTGGTTTTACCTTCATTCAATTGCTTCAGAATTGCCGGGTACTACAAAGCTGTGAATTACTACTAGAAACAGATTGGAGTATCCAAATGATCGCAGAGCAGGTCGGTATACATGATATGAAATACTTTTATCGTATCTTTAAAGAACGCTGTCATATAACACCTTCACGCTTTCGCACTCAGCACCATTCCAAGCCTGATCATCTTATGTAATAGCTTGTATGTAAAATGACAAAAAAGCCCTTTAATCTGCATTCAAGTAGATTAAAGGGCTTTTCATTTAGACTCGATCTTATGTCAGCATAGCATTTTATTGCGGTGCATCATGATCAATCGTTTCCAGCGGCAGACGAACAGTTGTCGCTGGTTGATGATCGCATTTGTTTTTGGCAACTGCGAAGGCAAGCGTCGCTAGTCCTGCCAGTGCAAGTGTCGTGATAATTGGATGACGGCTCGCTTCGACATACAGACTACCTTTACGAATATGCCCTTCCTGATTCCCACGTTCATGCAAGCCATATCCTGGATTATAGAGCGCACTCTTATCCTGCGGAATCGACGGGCGCTCCTCCGATTGCTGACCACGGAACATAATGGATTCGAACAATACATCCGTCAGACGTGGCACTGCATTACCAAACATCGCGCCAAGCCGTGCCTGTGAGCCTACAAACATATCGCGCTTCGGATGCTCTGCCGCATATAGAATCGCGCGTGCTACTGATTCAGGTGGATACACCATACCGCGATGGGCAGGCTGTTTGTCTAGATAGCTATGTGCATGTTCATTATACGGCGTGTCGATGCGACCAGGATGAACAAGTGTGACCGACACAGGTGCTTTATCTTTTTCCAGCTCCATACGCAGGTTCTCTGTCCAGCCATGAACTGCATATTTAGCAGATGAATAGGTCGATTGCAGCACAACACCACGATCGCCGAATACACTACCCACGTTGATGAGCGCACCAGGTACGCCGCGTTCAGTAAAATGCTGTACCGCTACACGAGAGCCATATACGACTCCCCAGTATACGGTATCAAACATGCGTTTCATATCATCAATGCTCACATCCATCGACTTGCCGAAGATGGAGATGCCTGCATTGTTAATCCATGTATCAAAACGTCCAAATGTACGAATCGCTGTCTCTGCGACACGTTTGATATCTTCCTCCTTGCCTACATCGGCAGTGACCCATGTTGCAGGATAGCCTTTGCCGCGAAGCTCAGCAGCGAGTTGAATAATCGCTTCTTCATTACGGGCAGCCAGTACAACCTTTGCACCTTTGGATGCTGCCATTCTTGCTGTCACCAGACCGATTCCACTTGATGCACCAGTGATTACGATGACCTGATCTTTAAGTTTTTTGAGTGATATTGCCATGATGGTGACCCCTCCTCGAAATAGTCTCTACCACAATTTACCCTCCGAACATTCATGCCAATCCGCAAAAGAGCAAGATACCATAATGTCCTTCTCCCGATCGCTTAGAAAATCAGATGGGGAGCGGTATTCACTTTCCATAGTCCGTCAACCAGACTGAACTTCACCACGATCCGTTCTACCGGATGAGCGTTATTTGCATAAGGTACCGTCATGCGATAGACACGAGCCGTGTCTGTCATGCTGAGCATTTTGGCAGTCGAACGATTCCATTCCAGCAGACTGCCTCCATCCGCTTGCAGCTGAGCCATACGCCCGTTATATTTCAAGAAATATTTACTGATTAGCGCATCGCTTGCCTGACGAGTGAATGTCTGCTCCAGATAGCTACTCAGCTTAGCACTCGTCCCAATATCGTCAGATACATAGCGATACGTCTGTCCTTTAAGCTGGAATGTGTCTGTATTGGATACGGATGCACCACCTGCCATCACGTAGGCATAACGCTTTTGTGCTTCGGTAACGAGTGGAACTGCTGTTGTGTTATTTAGCTTGGTCACACCGCCCCACTCCTCGGTAATTGTAAAACTTGGCGCCGAAGACGAAGATGCTGGCTTTGTCGTTTCAGCGGGAGTTGTTGATGTGTCCGGTGTTGCCGCAGATGTTACAGATGGAGAAGGCGCTGCTTGTGTAGCAGGCTTACCTGCTGGTAGGGTAATCGGCGTAATAGCTTGCGCTCCAGCAAAACTGGCAGGAGCCGTTAGAGCCGCAGTGACAACTGTACCTAGTAGGCAAGCACTTGTTAATACTTTAGTTAAATTCATAGTTATGTTCGTTCCTCTCAATGATGAATGAAATGGGATACCGATGTATAGCTACGGTAGCTAGGAGAATCAGCGCTCACGCTGTACTTCAACTATACTACAATCCGCCGAAGTAGACCAAGTTCGGATCATTGCTGTACAACTTAAATGAAGCAACTATACTTAGCTACAACATGGTTTAAGAGCCATCATGAACGAGCGTTCTACACATGGGAGAAATTACAGATGCGAAGTATTCAAAGTGTGATTATCGAGCGTCTACTCTATTTCTGGAGCGATAAGAGCATGTTTACTGTACTAAGAATACACTAAAAAATCCGGCTTCTCTCAGGGAGAAAACCGGATTTTCGCTGTATTTTGATATCTCTGATGTAGTTAAGGCAATAACTGCACAACCGACTGATGAACCTCAGTACGAGATAGCTCATCTCCGAAAATGGACACATGCCCGGAGTCACCGTGAGAACGAATCAAGCGACCAATGCCCTGACGCAATCGAAGCAGCATATACGGCATATCCACTTCATGGAACGCATCAGCCGATTCGGCACGGCGTGATGCAAATACCGGATCATTCGGTGGAAACGGTAGTGACCAGATAATCACTCTCGACAACGACGGTCCCGGTATATCCAGACCTTCCCATAATGTGACTGCACAGAGTACACTCGTCTCGTCTTGCTGGAAAGCAGAGATCAAATGACTAATCTCGGCTGTGCCCTCGTATAACATCCGATACGGCAAAGCCGCTGCTCCTACTTGTTCAGCATGTTGTCGGAATGCCGCTAGTTCCTGCATTGAAGAGAACAAGATCAAGGAACGACCACCGCTCTCACGTACGAGCGACAATACCTGCTCTGTTTGTACACGCTGATACTCTGTTGTGCCGACAGCAGCAGATGTAGGTGTACCTGCTGATGTTAACGGAGTCTGGAACCACTCCGCCTTCATCTGCTGCTCATAATCGTATGGAGAAGCTACAGAGAAGGAAAGGTACTTTTCGATACCCAGGTTGTCAGCGATATATTCAAATGAACCATCCACTGATAGCGTTGCTGAGGAGAAAATAACCGGCATTTGCTTATCGAATACCATCTCTCCCAGCACTTCCTTCACCTGCTTCGGCATAATAACGAGCGTCAGATCATCGCCAGCACCTTCCACCCAGGAGATCAGTTGATCCTGCTGACGACATAGCCCCAGCGCAAGCTGAATCATTTCCAGATGTTCCTCAACAATTTTCAGTTGATAATCATCCAGCGTGAACAGCCCACTTTCAAATACAAGCTCTTCTTCGATCAGATCAATATTACGCTTCACCTGCGCGATCTGGTTTAACAATTCGTCACTCCAGTGAATATCCCGGCGCTCGGAGCCAGGAACAGGATGACTATTCTGAGCTAACAGGCTGAATAGTGCATCACTTTGTACGATTACTTCCTCTACAGCCACAGCGAGCGTCTCGCGAACTTCGCCGTCCAGCAAGCGCGTAATGATACTTTCAAACAGTGCTTGCTTCAGCTTGTACGTGAGTGCATTTTGCGCGGCTGTCTCTAACAGATGTCCTTCATCAAATACGACAGAGCTATGCTCTGGCAGCAATGGCAATTGCCCTTCACGCTTGCGACCCTCATAGGTCCACACATGCTCCATATAGAAGTCATGAGAGCAGATGATCAGATCTGTCGCCTTACGATAATGATCGCGTGATAATGTCTGTCCACAGCGATGCCGCTGCGGGCACACAAGACAATCCTGGAACACATCCCAGCCGATCTTGTTCCACTGTTCGTCACTTAGCTCTGGATATTCCTTCCGATTGCCATACGGATAAAAGCGCTGCAAGGTATCGGAATAATGAACAAACTCCGGTAGATCCGCATAAATATCGCGATACAGATCACTTTCTGTCGGCTCTCCGCGCACCACATCCAGCTTGTTCAGACAGATGTATTGATCGGGTGACTTGCCCAGACGTGCATCTACTTGTAAATCTAAATATCGTGCCAGCTTGCTAATGTCACCTTCCGGCTTCACAAGCTGCTCGATCAATGACTCGTCTGCACAAGCGATAATTGCTGGCTTACGTGTATAACGTGCATACGCAATGGCATACAGCAGGTAGACAAGCGTCTTGCCTGTACCCACTCCAGCTTCCGCAAAGATCGTTTTCTTCTCGGCATATGCCTTTTCTAACTGAAACGCCATATAAATCTGCTCATCTCGCAGCTCCAGACCGGCCTCTGGTAAAATGTCATAAAACACATCGGCAATCCACTCGCCAGCTTGCTGTACAAATGGACGTGATGGATCAAATGTAAATGGATATGTGCTCAAGCCTGTAATTCCCCCACCCGCTAAAATATATCAACCTCAAGCTATACATGTGTACAGCTTTTCATTCGATTTGCATCATTATATTATAACGGATTGCATACAAGGTGGGAAACATATTTTAAAATAAATCCTGGAATCGACCGTTATTTCAGCAATCCCTTGGATTGTAAAAAGCTACGTGCAACCTCAGCAGCGGATTCTCCGCCCACATTCACGCGATAATTCATCTGACGCATCTCATCATCGGTTATCTGACCACTCAGCTTGTTCAGTGCAGCTACTACTTTCGGGTAGCGCTTATAGGTGCTATCACGCATGAGCGGTGCTCCCTGATACGGCGGGAACAATCCGCGATCATCCTCCAGAACACGCAGCTTATACTGTGCTAGCTCGCTATCGGTAGAATATGCATCAATTAACTGAATATCACCTGACTGGATCGCGCTATAGCGAAGTTTAGGCTCCATCGTAGTCAGATTCGGCAACTGCAAGCCATACAACTTTTGCATGCCAAGATATCCATCATTGCGATCGGCAAATTCACGCGTGAATCCGACCTTAATGCTGGATGCTACCTTTTGCAGATCCGAGATCGTCTTGATATCATTTTGCGCGCCGTATGCTTCCGGTACAGCTAGCGCGTACGTATTATTGTATTTCATCGGTGGCAACAGCTCCATCTGGAATTTTTGCTTCATTCCGTCGTGTGCTTGCTCATATACTTTAGCGCTATCCGTACTATCTGCATCCTCCTTCAGAAACTCCGAAATCGCTGTACCGGTAAACTCAGGATAGATGTCGATGCTGTTATTTTGCAGCGCATTAAATAAGAATGATGTTTTACCCAGTCCAGGCTTGAGCGATACATGCAGATTCGTATCCTGCTCAATCAATTCTTTGTACATATTAATGAGGATTTCCGGCTCTGCGCCAAGCTTGCCTGCGATCACCAGATCCTTTTGTGATTGATTAATTAATGGCCAAACGGTCGCGGATACGACTACAGCCGCAGCAATTGCCAGCATCCACACGGCGCGCCGAAAGCTTGCATGTTCAATTACGCGTAGTAGCAGATCGAAGATGATCGCCAGCAGTGCCGCCGGAATCGCCCCTAGCAAAATAAGGGCTGTATCGTTACGATCAATACCGAGCAAAATAATATCACCCAGACCGCCTGCACCGATCAGCGCAGCCAGCGTGGTCGTACCGATAATAAGCACCATCGCTGTCCGAATCCCTGCCATCATAACAGGCAGCGCAAGTGGCAGCTCTACTTTGAACAAACGTTGCCTGCTGGTCATGCCCATGGCATCCGCAGCTTCCAATAGTGAAGGATCGACTCGGCGAATCCCAGTATATGTATTACGCAAAATCGGCAATAGCGCATAGATCACAATCGCGACAATGGCTGGCACGATTCCGATACCAAGCAGTGGAATGAGCAAACCAAGCAGCGCCAGAGAAGGGATCGTTTGCAGCACCGCAGCGACACCGAGTACACCTTCAGATATTTTCAGATGGCGTGAAATAAATATTCCAAGTGGAATCGCAATCAAGAGCGCGAATAACAAAGCAATAAATGAGATTAAAATATGCTGGGTTAGCGCTTCAACCCATTGTCCCTGACGCTGTACCCATACATCGGCAAAGTTATTCCATATATTCATCTGTTCTGTATTCACTCGCTCCACCCACCCTCATCGTTCGAACCTTGATGCGTAGAAGCAGTCATACCTGGCATAGGCGCCGCGGCTCGGAAGAATTCGCGCACAAAATCATCTGCTGGCTCAGTCATCAATCTCTGCGGCGTATCTGCTTGTAGCATCCGACCTTCACGCATCAATCCAATCCGATCGCCTAGCTTGATCGCTTCTTGAATATCATGGGTGACGAAGACAATCGTCTTACGAATCGTCGCTTGCAGCTCCAACAGATCGTTTTGAAGTCGTTCTCTAGCGATTGGATCGAGAGCACTGAACGGCTCATCCATTAAAATAACCGGAGGATCTGCTGCCAGTGCACGCAAGACACCAATACGCTGCTGTTGTCCACCAGATAGCTCGGATGGCTTACGCGTACGGAAAATAGCTGGATCAAGTCCAACCATATGTAATAATTCATCAATTCGCTTATCAATCCGTGAACGATCCCATCCACTAAGCTCAGGTGTAATCGCAATATTCTGCTCTACCGTCATATGAGGGAATAACGCAATCTGCTGGAGTACATAGCCGATACCGCGCCGTAATTCATGCGGCTGCATATCGTAGACGATACGGTCGTTTACCTCAATCGTACCCGTGCTCGGCTCAATGAGCCGATTGATCATCTTGAGTGTAGTCGTTTTGCCACATCCACTTGGCCCCACCAATACGAAAAACTCACCCTGCCTAATATGCAGATCCATGGGTTGTACAGCGATCGTTCCGTCCTCATACCGCTTGGATACGCCAGTAAATGTAATCATATTCTGCCTCCTGCATCGTTTGTTCACTACTCATGTGCTATTACCCAACCTACTTTGAACTTACCCAGCAGGTTCCTATATTGGTAATAATTAATGATCATTACTCGATGAACTTTTATTATTTTTAGCTGACTTGTACAAGGTTCATCATAAATGGCTTCAACTTGCATACAAAAACGGCAAATCTGAGGTTGATTGCTTCTACTCAGATTTGCCGTTTTCTATGCTTGTTACTTGTTATATGGGATCAATTCATATTAAAAATATATTATCGACGCATCTGGTCGATTTTCTCGCGACCCTTGTCTACGATATCTTTACCTTTTTCCTTGAGCGATTCATCGTGTGTGCCGTCACGGCGATCACGTTCATCCAATGAGCGTGTGTCTGCCATATTCGTTCCCATGGCACCCGTTGTACCCATGCTCGCTCGGCGCGTTGCGTCATCGCCAATTGTTGGCTGACCACTACGATCCAGACGCTGTTCGTCATTCGTCACACCCAGCTTTTGCTCTGTGCGTACAGTATGCTCTGACAGAGATTCATCTTGTGTCGTCGTACCTAATGCGCCAGTATCCTCATCATTTAAGCGCTGTTCATTATTAACGATGCGCTGCTGAGACTCTTCTGTCGTAAACACGCCACTTACACGATCCTTATCTCGCGGTGCTCCATCGACATTTGTTGTGACTGGCGCATCATAATAGCGGCTATTGGTTGCTCCATTCGCACGGAACACATCATAGATCCGACCGCGATTACCTGCAGCACTATCCACCATCACTAGAATATTGCCTTCATTTACATTGGCTTCATATTCTTTCGCTTCTTCTTCCGGTATACCCATACCGATTAGTCCACCCACCAATCCACCTGCTCCGGCACCTGCAGCTGCTCCTGCCAGTGTCACAGCAATCGGACCTGCTGCCATAATCGGGCCAAATACCGGAATCGCTGCAATACCCAGACCTGCCAGTAAGCCTGCGACTCCACCTAGCACACCACCTGTTGTAGCTCCCGTTGCTACACCTTCCGGTGCCTTCGTGCCTGTCTCGTCTCCCAATTGATGCATATCGGCTTTATTGTTACCAACAATGGAAATATCATCCGAAGCGAAACCCGCGTCCTTCAGATCACGAATAGCCTGACTTGCTTCCTGCTCCGTTGTAAATACGCCTACAATTTTACGTGATTCATTATCAAGTTCATTGCGATTGTGCCCGTTGTTCAACATGATGTTTCCTCCTTCGCATAATCACAGCATTGTGTGTGTTATTCATTTTCACTTGCTCGTAACAATATTAACCTTATATGGAAATACCAAACACTAATATTGGATTTTAGATCTATTTCTCTGTTGATTTATTACTGAAAAAAGTTATTTGGAGCTTTACTAACAGCATATAGCGTAGATAATCTAATTTTTATACTCACTGTATTTTGATGATCCCGATCTTAATGATCTCGCTCTGCCCCTTCACTCCATGGATTATTCACATTCACTGCAGCATTACGTCGGAAAATACGATACACCTCTTCAGTTCGACCGCTAGCTTCTGCAACGAGCACTAGAATATTCCCCTGACCCAGCTGCTCCTGATAATGGTTTGCTTCTTCTTCAGATACACCGTAGCCGATCAAAGCACCGATCAGACCGCCTGCCCCTGCACCGAATAACGCCCCAGTGAACATGCTTGCAATAGGTCCAATGGCGAGCAATGGCCCTACACCGGGGATAGCAAATGTAGCAAAACCAGCCAACATACCAGCCAGTCCTCCAAATACTGTCGTTTCTGACATCCCTGCTTGCCGTTCAGCTTCAATATCGACTCCAGTTTCTCGTTCGATCACAGCGGCATCTACTGGATTTTGCGCCAGCACAGATAGATCTCGTTCTTCAAAGCCAGCCGCTCGCAAATCACGAATGGTCTGCAATGCCTGTTCTTCATCTACAAAAACACCGATGATTTTCTCCATCACTTTGCTGTAAGAATCACTCATGTCTGTTCACCTTCACTCACTTGTCGTAGTTAGATCTGTATAAAGTTCATTACATCTCTATTTAGACCTAATGCCTGCTAACTTAAACGGTAAACGTATTCTTAGTTTCGACACGAACAGCAAATTTAACTTGAGCTCACTGAATCACCTATCGTACCTCACTATTACCTCACATGTGTAAACGCATACAAATAACATGATAATAAACATGCCGATTATGATAACGTTATCATTATGATCTCTTTACATCATTATCACATTCAAGCTGTGCATAATAAGCCAATTATGACCTCATATTTAACATATTCCCGTCTTATTCTAGGAAAAGAACGCTATTTTAGAGCAGATAAGCTCACATGTTACCCGTTTCAACTTGTTTTAATTCGCTACTTCAAGAGCCCCTCCTTCCACGAACGAGCACATTCCACATATTTACGAAGTAAGACCGTGCTTCCTACAATACAGGTATCGCGATACGGCTATTCTCTCTTCCTGTAGCAAACGGATATAAGGATAGCAAGCTTCAACCGTCTTAATCAATCGTAACGCGTCTATACCAAGGCGAGGTTACGAGCACTAACAAAGGAGGAATAGGATGCAAAAGAATATGTCCGATACGGTGCAAGTAGATGGACTGTCCAAATCCTCAGCTGGGGATAAACGACATACCTTATGGAAACGAATCTCGCGTAACTGGGAACTATATTTACTCATTGCGCCTGCATTCCTGTACTTCCTGATCTTCCATTATGGACCCATGTATGGCATTCAGATCGCCTTCAAAAACTTCCTACCCGCTCGGGGAATCACAGATAGTCCCTGGGTTGGATTCGATCACTTCATTCGATTTTTCAATTCATACTACTTCTGGGATTTGATCCGCAATACATTAACCATCTCGCTTTACCAGCTTATTGTCGGTTTTCCCTTACCGATTCTACTTGCACTCGCCTTTAACGAAATTAAAAATGGATTTTTCAAACGCACGGTACAGACGGTCACATACGCACCTCATTTTATCTCCGTCGTTGTTATGGCAGGGATTATTGTGACCTTCCTGTCGCCTTCAACTGGGATTATCGTTAAAATGATTGAATGGATGGGCTTTGCCTCACCTGCCTTTTTAACCGATCCAGCTTGGTTTAAGACGATGTATGTCTTATCCGGCGTCTGGCAAAGCACTGGCTGGGGAACCATCATCTATCTTGCTGCCTTATCCGCCGTCGATCCACAGCTTCATGAAGCCGCAATTGTAGATGGAGCAAGTCGCTGGAAGCGTATTTTACACATTAATATTCCAACAATTATTCCAACGATTACGATTTTGCTCATTTTGAATGTGGGTAGTATTCTCGGCGTTGGCTTTGAAAAGATTTTATTGCTACAAAATCCGCTTAATATGAGCTCGTCGGATGTTATCGACACCTTTGTATACCGTACCGGTTTGCTGAATGTACAGTATAGCTTCTCGACCGCTGTCGGCTTATTCAACTCGGTAGTGAATGCGGTGCTGCTCATTGCAGTCAATCAGGTCGCACGTAAGACAACCGAAAACAGTCTATGGTAACGATGTAAGGAACAGTTGTAACGTAAAAAGGAGGATTGCGCATGGCTGCTGTTATTAAGGAAAGCCCCACGGATCGCATCTTTTTAATACTGAATTATGTGTTTCTGGCGATTGCTCTCATCTGTGTGCTGTATCCACTGCTGTATATTGTCAGCGCTTCGATCAGCTCACCAACCTACGTCAACTCCGGTGAAATGTGGCTCTTTCCAAAAGGTATTACATTTGAAGGTTATCAGCGCGTGTTTGAGAATCAGTCCATCTGGCAAGGGTATGGCAATACGATCCTGTACACTGTCGTCGGTACGCTCGTCAATCTACTGGTGACGATCCCCGCCGCCTATGCACTGAGCCGTTCAGACTTTGTCGGACGAGGATTTTTTATGGCGATGTTCCTGGTTACGATGTTTTTCAGCGGTGGATTGATTCCAACCTATCTGCTGGTGAAGAATCTCGGGCTGGTCAATACGATGTGGGCGCTCATTTTACCTGGTGCTGCCTCCGTCTGGAACATCATTGTCGCACGTACCTTCTTCCAATCAACGATTCCAAAAGAATTGCAAGAAGCCGCTCATATCGACGGCTGTACCAACCTGCGTCTATTCTGGAAAATTGTCATTCCATTATCCGCACCGATCATTGCGGTGATGGCACTCTTTTATGGCGTAGGACACTGGAATAGTTACTTCAATGCACTTGTATATCTAAACGACGAGTCCAAGTATCCATTACAGATGGTGCTACGTAAGATTCTAGTCTTGCAAGAGATGACAGGTAGCGGAATCGGCGCTGCAACCAGCGGTGAAGCGGCGATGGCGATGAATAAACGGGCAGAATCCGCCGCCCTGCTCAAATACGCTGTGATTATCGTTTCCACCCTACCGATTATTGCTGTCTATCCATTCCTGCAACGTTATTTTGTACAGGGTGTAATGATCGGCTCAGTCAAGGGCTGATCCCCCTGTATCTTGTATAGATCGCTTGGCATTTCCTAATTTGAAGGAGGCATACTATGAAAGGTTCATTTCGTACCCGTTCAGGCTCGTCCATTTCATTCTTCCGTCGTTTTAACGCCCCACGTACCGCTATGCTGGTGATGTCTGTCGTACTCGGTACATCCATTCTAGCCGGCTGCTCCTCGGGTTCTAGCGAACCGCAGGTTGGCAGTGCTGAGTCCGCTGCTAATGTGAACAAAACTGGCTTCCCGGTTGTAAAAGAGCCCATTACGCTCACCATGATGGGTCCAGATGTCGGTATGCAAAACTGGAAAGACATGCCCGCATTCAAAGAAATGGAGAAGCTAAGCGGCGTGTCGTTTACATTCGAGAATCCACCGCTGGATAGCTTTGAAACGAAAAAGAATCTTGTATTCGCAAGTGGTGAATATCCGGATATCTTCTACGCTTCCTCTCTGACGCAAGCGGATGAAGTCAACTATGGTAGCCAGGGAATTTTGCTACCACTGGAAGACCTGATCGACAACTATGCACCCAACCTGAAAAAGCTTATGGATGAGAATCCAGCGATCCGCAAGTCGATCACAACACCAGACGGACATATCTATTCCCTGCCTGTCATCAATCAGCAGAGCATCTGGTATCGCAGTCCGATGTGGTATAATGGCGATTTCCTCGAAGCGCTCGGTGTGAGTGAAAAGGAATTGCCAACCACAACAGAGCAACTGTATGACCTGCTCGTTCGCTTCCGTGATGAAGATCCGAACGGCAATGGCAAAAAGGATGAGATTCCACTCGCTTCCGTTAAGCTAGACGATATTCGCTCCTGGCTGCTCGGTGCATGGGGCATCTATGGTGAGGATGTGTATAACGATGCTAACGGCAAGGTTCATTTTGCCCGTACCGAAGATGGATACCGTGAATTTCTTACGTATATGAATCGCTTATGGAAGGAAAACCTGCTTGATCATGAGACGTTCTCGCAGACACCAGATCAGAAGAAAGCCAAAGGCGCGAACAACCAGCTCGGCTTATTCCAGGATTGGCACGCCTACTTTACTCATGGCGGCAAACCAACAACCAAAGACCCCATGTTCATTCCTGTAAAAAGTGATGCGGTCGACAAGCCAGCTGTAGCGATTCATCCCGGACTGTCTACTGGTTCCTTTGCGATCACCGAGAGCAACCCATCGCCAGAAGCATCCATTCGCTGGATCGACTATATGTACAGCTATGATGGAGCCATGCTGTTTGATAAAGGTCCGGAAGGACTAATGTACGAGACAGTCAACAAAGAAGATCACACCAAAAAATGGCTCCCTTTGCCAAGTGAATACAATAGCCGCGAAGATTATCGTGGTACGCTAACGCCGAACTATGGTACACCCGCACCTACTCTACTCAGCCCGGATCTGCAAAAGGGATTGAAGGAAGACTTCGACATGTGGGTCGACAAGCAAAATGAAGAGAAGATTCTCGCGTATGATCCACAGCCTCCATTCCCAATTCTTTACTTAACGCAGGAAGAGCAGGCGGAGATTTCCAGTCTTCGCGCAGATATGGATACGTACATTCAGCAGATGGAAGCGAAGTTCGTTACTGGACAAGAGCCACTGACTGGCTGGGATGATTACCTCGCTACCGTCAAGCAAATGGGTAGCGACCGCATTATTGAGATTTACCAGGCTGCCTATGATCGCTGGAAAAATAGCTAATCTGAATATGACGATTCATCAAGCATATATTTTGCGTAAATATGTAATAAACTGAACAAATATACAGATTCATTTTGCATACTAATCCATTGTAAAGTGGCAGTACCCAATCAATCAGCATATGGATCTAAAGGCAGTCCTCTCCGGGACTGCCTTTTATTTTACTTTTATTTTACTTTTATTTATTTATCACTCTTTTATTCATCTATATATTCCGTTCAACTCTTTGTTATCAGAAGCTTTAGCAGACAAGCAGCCTATCATGCCACGACTGTATACACATTACAAAATCCACCCTGTATACCAGTTCATCTTAGAAATACGTAATAACGTCGAAAAATAGTTTATTTCATTAACTAAAAGTCACTTATCAACCGATAATATAGAAGCGGGGAAAGATTAAATATGCAATAAAGGGGACAGCACATGAAAAAATGGATGATCTGGTGTTTAGCGATCATGATCGCTTTGCCAAGCGCAGCGGCTACACCTGTCTACGCTGACGATAATACAGCGAATACGACAAACACGGATACAACAAGCAACAATACCGTTTCATCGGATACGTATTCCACAGACAATTCTTCAACCTCAACAAGTAATTCTTCAACGTCTACCGAGAATACGAACACCTCTACTTCGGGAGGCGGCAGTACCCTCACTATTAATTCTACAACGAATCAACCCGTCATTAATCTGATCGGCGATAGCAGTGTTCGCATGAAGATTGGCACACCGTTTGCTGATCCTGGTACAACGGTACAGGATGATGTATACAATGACCTCTCCGCAAAGGTGACGTATACATCGAACAATCAATTCGTTGATTCGATTAACACCAATGCAGTAGGAACCTACGTTATTCATTACAATGTGACGACTTCAGACGACCGTGTCGCCAATGAAGTTACACGTACAGTCACCATTGTAAATGCTGGCGATTACACGAATCTGGCTAGCATTCAAGTACCTAATGCTTACGGTATGGCATATCATGGAGATTATGTATACGTAGCACAGCGTGACACGGGATTAGCACGCGTCAACTTATACAGTGGCAAGATCGAACCGATCGTTAGTTCCAGCCAATCATTTATGGCAGTCGCGCTTGATTCTGCTGGCAATCTTTTTTTCACCATAGATAGCGATTCAACGATCTACAAATTGGATCACAATGATCTGAACGATCTTCCGCTAAGTCAAAGTAATTTTAATGCCAAAAAGAGTGTATATTTCGCTTCCAACCAATACACCTTCTTTTATGGTTTGGCAATTGACAACAACGATAACATTTATTTCACAGATTACAGTTCCAAATCTATTCTAAAACTGCCTGCGAACTCACTTACACCACAGGTTGTAATAAACGGCTTCTCCACCAAATTTACCAGCTTTACTTTTGATCCACTGGGCAATTTGTATGCAAGCGGCAGAGATGGGAATGTATATCGCATTGATTCAAGTTCCCTTCAATCTCTACCTCTAAATGCGAATAGTCTCGTGAATATCAGCAACGGCCAATTCGGTGGCGGTTACGGTATGTTCTTTACACCAGATGGTACATCCTATATGGGTTCATCTTTTGAAAAGAATTCCGAATCTACGCTAACTCCAGTCATTACGCTGAATGGGTCTTCACCAACTACAGTTAATCAAAATGATAGCTTCTATGATCCAGGTGTAACCATTACGCCAAATCAATACACGAATCTTAAAACGGTCACCACGTATACTTTGAATGGTTCCTCAGTTCCAGGTGTGGATACAAGTGTACCGGGTACGTATACGATTCACTATAATGCTTCCATTTCACCACAATACGTAGCCAAAGAAGTTACGCGTGACGTGATCGTCAAACCTGGACCATCACAATTGAGCGATGTTCCTGTTAAACGTCCTTTTGGACTTGCGTATCATAATGGCGATGTGTATTACGCAGATTATGATCGTGGTATCTATAAAATTTCGACCAAAACATTTAAAGTTACTCGTATTTCCAAGAGCGATGATTATAATATGATTGCAGTCGCGCTGAACAAAAATGGCGATCTATTCTACTCATTTAGTGGTCAAGACAAAATTTACAAATTAGATCACTCGTATCTGAATGATGTGGAAGAATTACCTTATTCTGAAAGTAATCTGATTGAGGCTAGTACGGTATATTATCAAGCACCAAAGGATACAACAGATAATTCGTACTGGACGTCCATTACGGGCTTAGCTTTCGATGCGAATGACCGTCTTTACTTCACTTTGCAAATGGACAACGAATTACAAGCAGTCTCTAAAATTATGCGCTCATCTGCCGATTCGGCAACCAATCCTGAATTGGTAGCTACGTATCCGACTCGTGTATATGGTCTGACTATCAGTCCATTAGGCAATCTGTATGTGAATGTAGGTCAATTCATCATGGCCAAAGCAGAGCCTTCCCAACTGGAAAACTTGCCTATTTCACCGTTAGCATTCAAGCAACTAGGCAAAACGAACTCCGCTTATGGTGTCATTTTCCTACCGGATCGCACAGGCTATACCAGCTCTGTACAATCCTCAGGAACACTAACCAAGCTAAGCTTCCTGGATTCCGTATCTGCAATCAGCATGATGCTGAGCCAGACGACACTAAGCTTCACACAGGGCGACGCAGCTAAGCAGCTGTCCACGGCTATTTTCCCATCCAATGCTACAAACCAGCAGTTTGTATGGAAAAGCAGCAATGAACAAGTCGCTACCGTACAAAATGGTCTAGTGACGCCAGTAGGACCGGGCGAAGCAACCATTAATGTGTATCTGAGCGACCAGCCTGAGATTTCGGCTAAAGCGACCGTTACAGTCACAGCCAAACCAGATGTGATTATCGTTCCAAAAGACGATAAAAAGAAAACAAGCACCTCCTCTCCAACGCTTGGCGTAGATGGTGGCGCAGGTAAGACGTATGTACCTTCAACCGCTACTGAATCTCGTACCATTCAGTTCGATGGCAAAATTCAGCGTAATATTACGCTTGATGTGGACAAGATGCCAAATGCAATTAACCTGTTGAAAAACATGAAGGAATCGAATATCCGTTTGAACATTCCGGCGATTGATAATGCTAACGTACAAACGAATATCACGTTACCAACTAGCGTATCGAATCTGATCAGCAGCAACAATATGAATCTGCAATTGAATACAGATAATGTTCAAATGCTGATTCCACCATCTTCACTCCAGAACGTGAATCAATATGTAAGCTTTAACATTAATAAAATTACGTCTCAAATCGAGATCAAACAACAACAATTAAATGCAGAAAACCTGCCAGCGATTCAACAAATTGTAGGTAAGGGTTCCCTTTCTGTGGTAGGTAATCCAATTGACATCATCACGAACTTCCAGAACAAAGCTGTAGATATGTCGATTTTGGTTCCTAATAATGTGGTTGAATCCGCAGCATCTACTGTGAATAAGCTGATCGTTTATGTAGAACACAGCGATGGCACCAAAGAAGTGATTCAACAGCCAAAAATTACGATCGGTGACGATGGTCAAGCGATCGTAACCTTCCCAACAACCAAATTCAGTACGTTTACCGTTATGCAAGTGAGCGGTACAACAACGAATACAGATACGACGCCTGTCAATGGAACGAACCCTTCCAACACTGGTGGTATCGTGAAGCCTGCTTATATCGAAGGCTACCCGGATGGAACATTCCGTCCGAACAATAGCCTGACGCGTGCAGAACTCGCATCCCTGCTCTATCGTCTGCAAGCAACAAGTAGTACAACTGGAGCCGTAAAAAGCTTCAAGGATGTCTCTGCAAGCTTCTGGGCAAATCAAGCGATTCAGTCGATGCAATCTGCTGGACTGATGAGCGGTCTGCCAAATGGTACGTTTGCACCATCCAAACCGATCACACGTGCAGAAATGGCGATCATTTTGAGCCGCTGGCAAGGGCTCAGCGGTCAAGGTGGTACAACATTCGCAACGGACATTAATGGACACTGGGCAGAGCGTGAGATCAAGCTTGTGCTGACAGCCGGTCTGATGCAAGGCATTAGCCCATCCACCTTCCAGCCGAATGCACCGCTGACTCGTGCACAAGCAGTCACGATCCTGAACAAAATTTTGGAGAAAACCGCCGTATTGTCCGCTCGCTCCACACCGTGGAAAGATGTTCCTACTAGCCACTGGGCGTATGCTGACATTATGGAAGCTTCCAATTCTTACTCGCTGAAATAAGCAGTATCCTTAGAACCAAACAAAAACCACCTGTAAGAGAAACGGTATTTCAGCTTCTGAAATCCATCGCTTGCAGGTGGTTTTTCTATTGTCATATGAGCGTAGGGTCTTCTGTCTTGTACTCACAGTCCGGGTATATCGCGATTGATATTATCCTTGAGCGAATTACGAGATCGAATCTTTAATATCCATGGCATTTCGCTCCGTCTCCACATGATGGAGCTTACGATACTGTCCTGGCGTACAGCCCATTTCCTTTTTAAACTTGCGGATAAAATTAGCGGTATCCAGATAACCGACACGTACGATAATGTCCTTGAGTGGTTCCTCTGTTTCCGTAATCTGGCGAATGACCTCGTCACGGCGAAGTTGCCATATATATTGAGAAAACGTCAGCCCCGTCTTATCCTTAAACGTCCGGCTCAGGTACGAGCTGGAAATGGAAAATTGCTGCGCCATTCCTTCCAGACTCAGCGCATAATCGGCATACTGCTCCTCTACATACGCGACAATCTGATCCATTAGCGATACCTGCTCCGTCTCCTGCTTGTGCTCTGCACATTCACAGATACGGATCGCCAGCGTTTGAAGCTGCGCTTCTAGCTCCTCTGCCGTCTCGAATGCAGACACCTGCGGCATATCACGTAGACTTCCTAGTAGACCTGCATCGGAAGCGTTGCGTAATACCGTATTCAGCAGATCGAATAAGATACAGCGCATGAGCGGTAACGGAAGTGATTGTGCATGCACGCTTTCCGTAATGGTATGAATCATATGACTGGCCACTTGAATATTGCCTTGCTTGAGACTTTGCGAGAGCTTAAGCAGCGATTCATTACTAATCCAGAATTGACTGCTACCTGAACGATGATCTTCCTGATGCAATTGATTGAAGTACGTCACACTGGATGTTTCGCCGATAACTCGATACTCCATTGCCGTTGCCGCTTCGATAAATGACTGGTTGATCGCTTCTAGCTCATTATAACTGTTTCCAACCCCAACCGTTGGATGTATACCATAATGCTCATGCACAAGCTGACGGATGGCTTCCACGATTGGCTCCATTCCTTTATCTGCATCAGCATCCTCCTCAGGCTGCCAGCACACAGCTAGCGCGAGTCGATTGCTGGACGAGTATTCTACCCCATACAAATGAGCGCCATACTCTGGGAATGCTACTTCACCGAGCAGATCTGGTAAGCTCAGATATGGACTTACTGTTTCATCCAATAGCTCCACATTACTTGATGCTGCACGCTCTGCAGATCGAGTTGGTAATCCATCTCCAGATACAATCATTACAAAATAGTTCAATCCCTGTCCGCGTAGTCCCAGTCCATCAATCAGCTTGATCGTCTCTGGATCATCCGGCTGTCCATGCTTCATGAGCATCAGCAGACATTGATGACGTACATAGGGCTGCTGCAATCCAACCTGATCACGGTAATGCAGCAGTGTCTCACGAATCCATGTCCACTCGTTATGCGGGGGCTGATTTGAGCTAGTACTACGCTCTGGTGATATCCCTGCACCTGTACTACGATTCTGAGCAAATTCTACCAGATCGCGCAGAGGTCCATACTGACGCCGTGCAAGCATCACCGCAACCGGAATGCCTGCCAGTGCCATTAGAGCGAATATGAGTACAATGAGTGTCTGTACATGGAAGATACGGCTAAAGAATTGATCGCTTGGCATCGTGGTCACATAGGTCCATCCATTTTCCTGTGATTCCACTGCGACGACCGACTGCTGCTTGCCATTCAGTTCCATACTATGAATACCGGATTTGAGCTTGGACAATGTACCAAGCTCCAGCGGCGTAGACGGTGTATCATGACTATTCGCAGTTAGCACATGACCGTTATTATCAAAAATATAACTATTTCCTTTAAAATCACTCAGCACTGAATCCATCATTCCGGTCAGCTTTGCCTCATTAATCAAATAGACAACTGTCGCATATGGATACGCATCGGTTGGCTTGATTGGCACCATATGAACGAGCATTGAGGATTGACGTGAGTTCACACTCACCTCATCAGCCGGTCTTATAAGCGGATACTTAATTTCGTTCAGATCGCGCTTAATTTCTTGCTCATTCCAGCCATTGAACTTATACGTCTTGCCAAATACGACATTTAATCCGCTCAAGCCTTCAGACGAATAAATGACCGAATCGTTATGAAAATAAAGCAGTAGGTCGTCAATAATCGCACTGTTTGCACGGTACTGATCTAATCTACGAATCGCTTCACTACTGTAATACGGATGCTTGACCATGTACCGGGTCAGGCTATTATCATAGCTCATGCGGATAGCAATATCACGTAGCTCTGTCATCCGTCCATCAATCGTCATTCGTACCTGATTAAGCTGATTCACATTCGATTGCTCAATTTCGGTACGCAGACTTTTCACTGCGCTCTGATAAATAAATACGGTAATCAAAATCAAGGGTATGAGGAAAATCAACAAATACGATACCATATAGCTTCGCTGTAATCTTGAGCCTGTACGCTTGAATCTCATCCGTTTCCTCCTCACGCATGACGATGTTGACATCGGTCATGCTTATGAATTGTGGAACACGTAACAACGTAACTTCAATGATTTTACAGGTATAATCAAAGCTGACTCGCTTGTTGGCGTGAAATAACTATCCATCGCTGCAAACTTTCCTAACGTTTTCCTATTCATTTGTACCAAACGACAACCGTTATTTTACAAAACGAAAACATATTTAAATCAATTGTAGCTTATTTTCGTTATCTGAGAAGGGTTAAGTTTGAATAAAAGGCAAATTTGGTACTTTTTGCGTACATTTCGCTAACGTCACATTTACATATAAACAGGAGAATTAGTTCATGACTTTTTTTCCTGCTTCTGGTATGCTGTACATGAAATCCCGAAAAGAAAGGATGATGAATAATGAGAGCCATTATGTTTTTTCGCAGCCGTCTGACACTCGTGACCATTTCTAAATCGGGAGCAACGAACGGATAACAATCTCAAGCTCCCGATAACCAAAAGGAGCTAATTTATTGAAACTACAATCATACGGATATAACGATCACTTTGCAGGGCGCTTCGCCGAATTGGAGCTACCTGAGCATATTATTCCTGCACGCGTAACAGCAGTATTCAAGCATGTTATTCGTGTTGTATCAGCAGATGGTGAAGGACTCGCCCGTCCCAAAACCGCTGCATTTCGCGATGTGGATCGTACGGAGCGACCTGCGATTGGCGACTTTGTCGCTATTGAAAGTCATCCTGGCGACACTTCGCTTATTCACGCGGTTCTCGAACGTACCAGTTCATTTGTACGTGATGATCCAGATCCGAATGCGGGTCAACAGATCGTCGCTGCTAATTTTGACTACTGTTTTCTGGTTAACTCGGCGAATGATGACTTTAACATCAATCGGATCGAGCGGTATTTGACTGTTGCCTGGAACAGTGGCGCAATGCCGGTTATTGTCCTCACCAAGGCAGATTTGACGGAAGATCTGGAAAGCTATCGAAGTGCCATCGAAGCCGCCGGATTCGGTGTTCCCTTCTACGCGGTCGATAGTATGAGCGGTACCGGGCTAGATGAACTGCGTAGCCTATTACAGCCGCAGCAAACAATCGTATTACTCGGTTCTTCCGGCGTTGGCAAATCTTCGCTTGTGAATGCACTTGCTGGCGAGGAGCGCATGCGCACCGGTAGTATACGCGAGGACGATGCACGCGGGAAGCATACCACTACCCACCGGGAGCTCCATTTGCTACCAAGTGGCGTCATCGTTATCGACACACCGGGTATGCGAGGACTTGGAGTTGGAACCGCTTCGGAAGGGTTAGAAGAAACGTTTAGTGATATTGAAGAGCTCGGCGAATCATGTCGGTTTGCAGATTGCACCCATGAAGACGAACCCGGCTGTGCGGTACAGGAAGCTTTACAGAATGGTACCTTATCGCAAAAGCACTATATCAACTGGCAAAAGCTCAAACGCGAGATCGCCTTTAATGAGCGTAAGCAAAATAGCCATCTTCAACGCCAGGAGAAGCAAAAATGGAAAACGATCAGTAAAATGAGTAAACATAACAGCAAGCACAAAAACCGTGCGTAAGCATTCTGTGTGTATGATCCTAATTAATTGTTGATTCAGGATTTTTCAGAGCAACATCTCGTACTGTCGTATGTTGTATGGATTTGTTCTTGCGCTGAATGTATTCACTATTCATTTCCAAGCTCTACCGCTTCCTTCACGACTCTAAATGGTCGTTTGGGAAAGGTGGAGCTTTTTCGCGCTATCTGGATGACTACTTCACCGCTCCCTTCACCTGCTCATTCCGTGTCCATTATGATGATCTATTAGCAACGATCGGCATACAAGATTGTTGCAAAGGACACAACACACTTTTATAGTATTTGATATAGAGATGAATGAATAAATAACGAATTGCTACGGTACAGGAGGTTCACTATGAGTAAGCAAGAACAGGTGATGCTCGAATTCAGACAATTGTTCACCAAAATGGCATGGCTGAATCGAATCAAAATGGAGGATCAGCTTCGTGAACACACGCCTTCCGAAGTACACTGTATCGAATACATCGGCAAACATGAGGATTGTAACGTGACCCGACTTGCTGAGTTTTTTTATATGACCCGCAGTGCCATTAGCAAGATCACCAAAAAGCTACTGGAAAAAGGATTGATTGAGAGCTATCAGAAGCCAGATAATAAAAAGGAAATTTACTTTCGCTTAACCGATAGCGGCAAAGAAGTTGAACAGGTTCATGACCAGCTCCACCGCGAGTTTCAGGAGCGTGATGCCGCTGTATTCGGGGCAGTCACAGATCAGCAATATGAGAGCATGCTAGGGTTTATTCATCTGTATAGTTCGCATCTGGATGAACAGATTAATAAGCTACATGAAACGGAGAATGAGAAGTAACGCGGATATAGCGTTCTTTTTCGATCATGGAGTTAGGTGTAGTTGGCTGTGCATGTACAATAGGATAGTTTTAAATGAATCGCCTGCTTTACCGAATAGGTTTCGGTATGAGCAGGCGATTTTTATTTTTCCTTTTACATTGAGTCGCGCAAGAGGATCGCTAATGTTGGACGGAATGAACATTTCTCTTCAAAAAATTCTTCGTATCTTCGCTCATGCTAATAAATCGCTACTACATAATAGTATAGATGTTTTGTTTCGCAAAATCGGTTTTTCACTTTATGTCTCGTTAGAAAACCACTACTATTTTAATATTCATATTTTTGTTGACAAGGAAACAAAAATAACTTAAATTATTGTCATCTAGGAAACAATATAGAAATTACACCTTGCTGTTTCCTCTTCTCTTATCCCACTTAAACGAACAGATCGCCAAGCGACCTGTATCTCGAAAGGAGCATGATTTTGACTACTTCTACATCCTCTTCCTCACCTTCTGCTACTCCCAATCCAATGCGTAAGGCGCTACTGTTTGGACTTGTGTCTGTCTTCTTGTGCGCGATGGGCTTCGGTATCGTAATACCGGTTATTCCATTTTTGGTGCAGCCCTATGTACAGCATGGTGCCGATCAAGCAGTTATTGTCGCATGGCTCACTTCCATTTATGCTATCTGCGTATTTATCGCCTCGCCTGGACTTGGTGCACTGAGCGATCGTTATGGACGACGTCCAGTACTCCTGTTCTGTCTGCTCGGTTCTGCTGTTGGTTATACGCTGTTTGGTATCGGCGGTGCGTTATGGGTGTTATTTGCTGGACGTATTATCGAAGGGATTACTGGCGGTACGATTGCGACGTTGTTCGCTTATTTTGCTGATATTACGCCTGCTGAACAGCGTACGCGCTATTTTGGCTGGATCGGTGCAGCTGCTGGTGCGGGTACAATTATCGGTCCTGCATTGGGTGGATTGCTCGCTGGTATTAGCTATACCGCTCCGCTCTATTTTGGCGCACTGATCACTGTAGTGAATGCACTGTATGGCTGGCGTTATATGCCTGAGAGTCTTGCTCCGCAGCTACGTCTGGATCGGATTAGCCCTAGTCGACTCAATCCGCTATTGCAGCTTGCCCATCTACTCTCTGCCAAAAGTCTTCAACGTCTTCTGCTAGCTGCCTTCCTACTATGGTTACCAAGTGGTTCGATGCAGGCGATACTCGCGCAGTTCACGCTGGATCTGTTTCACTGGCAGCCGATCTGGATTGGACTTATTTTCTCCATTATTGGCGTCCAGGATATTATCTCTCAAAGTCTAATTATGCCGCGTCTGCTAACACGTATGAGCAGTTTGACGATTGCGATTCTAGGTATGATCTCTGAATTGTGCGGCTATGCCCTGATCGCCTCTTCGGTATGGTTCGCCTCATATGGACTATTTATCGCAGGAATGTTGGTATTCGGATTCGGAGATTCGATTTTCGGCCCTTCCTTTAACGGACTGCTATCTACCTCAGTTAGCAGCAGTGAACAAGGTCGTATTCAAGGTGGAAGCCAGTCGATCCAATCTCTCGCTAGAGTCATGGGACCTCTTATCGGCGGACATCTGTATGTATCGCTCGGTCATGCAGCACCTGCATGGATGGGTACGATCTGTATTGCACTCGCCGTGATTGTATTATGGCGGATCTTCGTTCGAACCAAGTCACCGATTACTGTGTAGACAACACAAAAAACAGGCTCGAATCTTCGAGCCTGTCCATGAATAGCACAACTGGATGAACTAAAACGCTGCATAGTATGCAATTATATAATATGTTGAACCATAACAGTTACAATAGTACAACATCGCTATGTCTATTACAAAATCACAACTTCAGGCTCCGGAACAAACCCAAACCGCGTCTGTACACCTTCCTGTACGAGCCGGATCAAATACAGCACATCCTCGGCTCTAGCGCCGCCGATATTCTGGATAAAGTTCCCATGATAAGGCGAGATACGCGCATTCCCACGCTGCGTACCGCGTAGTCCTAGCTCATCGACCAGCTTCCCTGTTGGCTGACCAAAGTCATAATTGTTTTTGAATACCGAGCCACAGCATGCATGGTCAAAATGATGCTTGCCGCCACGATCGGCGATCACATCATGGAATTCCTGTGGCACATCATAGCCTTCATTCGCTAAACGTCCGATCCAATTCTGGTAATAACGGAAATAATCCGGCAGTATGGAGGATGCCGCACTTGCCTGCGTCATTTCGTTCATTAATGCTGTCCAGCGTTCTGCATGTGGTAGCTGGTATTCGCCGACATGTAGATCTGCACCCACGATCACCCACGGATTTTGCTGGAAAATCGACTGTTTGTACGCATACTGACAATCTGCAACCCCAATATGCTGCACGCCCTGCTCCGGACGGGTTACATCAATATAATACACACGATCCAGCAGACCGCTAATATCATAATTAAAGTACTTCGCATTCATATAAATACCTGCACCCATTGTGCCTGGCAGCAAGTACGTGAATTCCATTCCTTTCATCCCTGTCATTACGCCAATCAGCGCAAGCCAGGTCATCGGTACACCTGCAGATACAAATAAGCGATCCTCGTTAAACGTTAGCTCCACATGACGCTTGAGCGATAGAAAAAGCGTATCATCCTGTGGCTGATCCGGGAATAAGATATTTGATCCCATCCCAAACCATTTTACATCCAGACCTTTACGCTTACTTCCCTCTAACAGAGTCGCAAGTTCAGCCGTTGTAGCAGGTAAGCCTAAATGTCTGGCATGACCACCAATTTCATAAGTCGAATAAGGAGCCAGGCTCGCATTCAACTGGCATAATTCATCAAAATGTAACGTATTCAAATTCATCGTAACCCCTCTGCTCTACCTCGTATTCTATCTAATGGTACAGGTATACTGTCCATGTGATGTCGATCTGTACTTGCATCCTTTCTATTATATGATATGCCCCCTTGAAAACCCAAGCATAAAATATAATAACTTTCTCATTTTCATGACTTTTTCAACATATCCGTTGACTATGCGTGTGAACAGGCGTAAAATTTTAAATTGGTTTACAGGCTTTTCTACATTTTAATAAGTAAAGGTGATATTAATGTCCACACATCCATACCGGATTTTATTGTTTTATAAATTCGTCGCCCTTGAAGATTCAGAGACGCTGACTGCTGAGCATCTGCAATATTGCAAAAACCTTGGCGTTAAAGGCCGTATTCTGATCTCGCCAGAAGGCATCAATGGCACATTGTCAGGCACCTGGGAGCAGACCGAGCAGTACATGAATGATCTACGCGCCGATGCTCGCTTTGCTGACGTGGTGTTCAAGATCGACGAATCTGAGACTCATGCTTTCAAAAAAATATTCGTTCGTCACAAGCAAGAGCTGGTTACATTCCGCCTAGAACAAGATGTTGATCCAAATGTGACCACAGGTAAACATCTGTCTCCAAAAGAATTTTATGAGCAATTGCAGCAGGAGGATGTGATCGTCATCGACGGTCGTAATGACTATGAGTATGATATCGGTCATTTCCGCGGTGCCATTCGTCCTGGTGTAGAATCTTCCCGTGAGTTTCCGGAATGGATTCGTGAGAACCTGAGTCAGTACAAAGACAAGAAGATTCTGACCTACTGCACAGGTGGCGTACGCTGTGAAAAGCTGTCTGGCTTCCTGCTGAACGAAGGCTTTAACGATGTGGCTCAGCTAGATGGCGGTATCGTTACGTATAGTAAAGACCCTGAAGTTCAGGGTAGACTGTTCGACGGTAAATGTTATGTATTTGATGAGCGAATTTCCGTTAAAATCAACCATACCGATGAAGATATTGTAGTTGGTAAATGCTTCCACTGCGAAGATACAACGGATCATTATGTTAACTGTCCAGTATGTAATCTACAGCATGTGGTTTGCGACAGCTGTGAAGACGAGCATGAACACTATTGCTCCGACGCTTGCCGTGAGAAGGCATTAGTTGGTTAAGCGAACGTTTAGAAAATGTAACTGAAAAAGACGAATCCTGAGTACCGCTCTGGATTCGTCTTTTGTCGTTTTGATGATATAGTTTTAATGATATACACATCAATCATGAGATGAGACGTATTTATACTATAGCAGACCTAGAAGGTACATTAGATCACTTCGCTACTACAATCTTCCCTGCCAGATGATCAAGCGCATGCCTTGCAATATGAGCAAGCACTGAAGCTGTTGGCGCAAGCGCACGCTCGTCCACATCAAATGCTGGATGATGCCATTCCTGTGGTCCCGATGTACCAACAAAGATAAATACCCCTGGCTTATGCTGCTGATAGAAGGAAAAGTCCTCACTCGCTGGCGATATAGCAGGAAGTACAGGCTGCAAGCCAGCGGCAAGCACTGCCTGTCGCACGATAGGCACCCACTCGGCATCATTGAGCACCGGTGGCGGCCCATCAATCCATTGTATCGTTACAGCTGCGCCAAATGCAGCCGCAACCCCGTGAACAACCTGCTCAAATTCCTCACGCACCTTGCGCCGAATCCCTGTATCGAATGTACGAATGGTTCCTTGAAATTGAGCAGTCTCTGGAATCACATTCCATGTCTGACCACTATGCAGCCGAGTTACACTGATCACAGCACTATCCTGCGCACCAATTCTACGACTCACAATCGACTGCAACGCGGTAATGATATGCGATGACGTCACAATTGGATCAATCCCTGCATCTGGTACTGCCGCATGGGTTCCTCGTCCTCGTACTTCCACGCGGAAGCCATCCGCAGCTGCCATCAGCGCGCCTTCTCTAACCCCAATCTCACCTACCGCCAGGTCAGGCTTATTATGGAGTCCAAATACCGCATCCACTCCATCCAGCACACCAGCATCAATCAATTGCTGAGCACCGATCGCCTTTTCCTCGGCGGGTTGGAAAATCAGTCTTACATTGCCTTGAAGTGCATCTTCCTCCTGCTTGAGCAGATAAGCGGCGCCTAACAAAGCCGCAGCGTGAAAGTCATGTCCACAGGCGTGCATACGTCCAGGCACACTTGATGCGAAGGCAAGTCCTGTCTCCTCCTGTACCGCTAATGCATCAATATCTCCACGCAGTGCAATGACGGGCCCATTTCCGCTGCCAATCTCGGCAATAACGCCTGTTTTGACACCGGGAAGCTCGACTATGCGCACGTCTGCTGCAAGCAACTGACTACGCAGATAAGCAGTCGTCTCCACCTCTTCTCCCGATAACTCCGGGTACAGATGTAGATGCCGTCTTACTTCTGTTAAGCGCTCCTGTAAGGCTTCATTCCCTGTTGTCATCCCGTCCCTGCCTTTCCTCCGAAGACGCGTTATCATCCTATTATTCGATCAAGCTAGAATGAAGCTCAACCCACCGAACTGGTCGATACCGCTGTCGGTTGTTGTTCCGAATACTCTTTATCATAAGCTTTATGCTCACCATGTTCAGCAAATACTTGCTCTAATAGCTCAAATGATCGCACGCGCTGCTCAAAGTTACGAATAACTGTATGCACGATCAGCTCATTAATATCAAAACGCTGACGAATCTCAGCTAATTGTGCATATACCGATGCTGGCGATCCCTTAACCACCTTCGCCTCTTTCACTTCAATCCGAAATGGCTCATTAGATTGGCGCCCGAATTCCTCTGCCTGCTCGACAGTTGCAACAGTCAGCACGCGCCCGCTGTTCAGATGAATTTTGACCGATAGATTCTCACCCGCAAGCGCATTCGCCTGTTCATCCGTATCTGCTACGATCACTGATAATGCCAGAATCGCATGCGGCACAGCCAGTTCAGGCGAAGGTGTGAATTTTTGACGATATGTCTCAATTGCATCCAGTGCGATCGCTTCATCTCCATTAATAAATAGAGAGAATACATACGGTAATCCTTGACTTGCTGCTAGCTCTGCACTATCTCGGCTCGCTCCAAGTAGTAGGATCGGTGCACGCTGTGCCGGCTGTGGACTCACATGAATACCCGCCAGCGGATGGTCATCAGGCACTTCACCACGCAGAAACCGGCGGGTTTCTTCCAGCTTATCGGTAAGCGAGCGCGCATCGCCTTGTTCCCCCTGTAAGGCACGCGTAGAACGTGGCAATCCCCCAGGCGCACGTCCGATGCCCAGTTCGACTCTACCCGGTGCAAGCGCAGCCAGTACATTGAAGTTTTCTGCTACTTTATAGGGGCTATAATGCTGAAGCATAACGCCGCCTGAGCCGATAGTAAGCTTGCTTGTGCGGGCAAGTAAATGGGAAATGAGTACTTCGGGAGATGAACCAGACACCTGAGCTGAATCATGATGCTCTGACACCCAGAACCGCTGATAGCCGAGCCGCTCTGCAAGCTGGGCTAACTGTAATGTGCGCTGAAACGATTGCTCTGCTGTATCCCCTTCATAAATGGGAGTTTGATCCAATATGCCTATAGGTATAGTCATGCGTATACCTCCCTTTCATCGTATATGATTCGTTATATAAATCTCTGATCGTCAGATCGAATAATTCGCTTCCGGCATAATCCGGCGTAGAAATTGACGTGTGCGTTCTTCGCGAGGACGCTGGAAAATATCATCCGGTGACCCCTGCTCAATGATCGCGCCACCATCCATAAAGACCACACGGTTCGCGACATCACGAGCAAAGCCCATTTCGTGCGTCACAATAATCATAGTGATGCCTTCCTCCGCAATACGGCGAATGACTTCGAGCACTTCCCCAACCAGCTCTGGATCAAGTGCAGATGTTGGTTCATCAAACAGGATCACTTCCGGGTTGAGTGCCAGTGCACGAGCAATTCCGACGCGTTGCTGCTGTCCACCTGATAGCTGACTTGGATAATAATGTAGACGTTCGCCCAAGCCTACCTTTTCCAGCATCCGAATACCGATGCGCGCCGCTTCATCTCGTGCTACGCCTCGTACTACAGTCAAGCCCTCCATCACATTTTCAAGTGCCGTCTTATGCTTGAACAGATTGTATTGCTGGAATACCATCGCCGTGCGTTGCCGGAGCTGATGAATCTCTTTTCGCCCCGGATGCTTGCCTTCCAGCTTCTGATTGCCGATGCGAATCACACCCTGATCTGGTCGTTCCAGATAGTTGATGCAGCGTAGCAGCGTCGTTTTACCAGAGCCACTTGGACCCACAATGACGACAACTTCTCCCTTGTCCACAGTCAGATCAATGCCACCTAATACGTTTTGCTTGCCAAATGATTTTTGAATCTGTTCCAGTTGAATCATGCTGCACCTCCACGCTGAAAGCTATTCAGTCGATATTCCAACCAGCCACTCATTCGCTCAATCAGCACTGTTAATCCCCAGAATAATAAAGCGGCTGCCAGATACGCCTCAAAATACTTCCAGTTATCTGCTGCTACAATCTGTGCCTGCGCATTAATCTCCACGACCGATATCGTATACGCCAGTGTCGAGCCATGCAGCATACCGATCACAGAGTTAGACAGATTCGGTAAACTAACGGCTAACGCCTGCGGGAATACAATTCGCCGCAGCGCCTGCGGTGTCGTCATGCCTACGGAATGAGCAGCTTCGATCTGCCCTTTATCTACCGCCAGAATACCTGCACGCACCACCTCTGACATGTACGCGCCCGCTGTAATCGAGAAGGCAATACAAGCAAAGGCAAGCAGTGGAATGGACGCTGATGTGAACGAACTTCCAAGCAAGCCTGCAATGCCATCAATCACAATCGGTAGCCCAAAATAAATGAGTAACAGATGCATAAGCATCGGCGTTCCCCGCACAAAGGTCACATATGCTGACGATAGCTGCGCCAGCACAGGAATACGGTACAATCGTGACAGCGCGACAATCGTGCCGATCGCAAGACCCGCTATAACCGAAATCGCTGCAATGAATAACGTTGTTGGCAATGCCTGAAATAGACTAAGAAAAGCCTTCCACATAAATGAAGGGTCAAAGCTCATCCCTGTTTCCCTCCTCTACTGTTCAATGGAATGAGGCGTGCCTGCCAGCGACGCTGTAATCGGCGTTGATATCCCGTCTGCTCCTGCCCTGCGTACCGATTCAAGTACCGTTCCAACCAGATGAATAAACGTTCTAGTAGTACACTGATGACAAAATAGATCAACGATAGTGCAATATACGTTTCAATAAAATGCTGTGTTGCCGTTCCCAGTGTCTGTGAGCGTCCTGTCATCTCCATCACACCGAGCGTGAAGGCAAGCGACGTATCCTTCAGATTACCGATCACCAGATTGCCGAATAATGGCACAGAAATGCCTAACGCTTGTGGTAAAATAATCCGTCTGAATGTCTGGTATCCGCTCATGCCAATGGACTGTGCCGCTTCAACCTGTCCTTTGTCCACCGCCTCTACAGCTGCACGAATCATTTCCGAGATGAATGCTCCACTATTCAGTGCATATGTCAAAATCACAAAGTACAGCACAGCCACCCGCGATACATCTATATGCAGCCAGCCGAGGATTTCCGGCAATCCATAATAGACAAGAAACAATTGAATTAGAATCGGTGTTCCGCGGAAAAATGATACATACACCTGCGATACCCGCTGCAACACCGGAATGCGATATAATCTTGGCAATGCTACAAGTAGACCGATCAGCAAACCGAGTGCGATCGAGCTGCCCACGATGAGCAGCGTAATGTTTAGATAAGCGAGTAATTTCGGAATAAAGTCCAGTACATAATGAATATCAAAACGTCTGCTCATCCTGAGCCTCCTTTTACTGTGTCACTTTGGCTTCTGCCAGTGTTTTCGTAAAGTCATCTCCAAGCCATTTTTCACTGAGTTTTTTCAGTGTGCCATCTGCTTTGATCTCGGTAATCGCTTTGTCAATCTCATCCGCGAGAGGTTGCTCGTCTTTGCGGAATACGAAGTATACATTCGATTCGTTCAGCGGCTCGCCCACCGTTTTCAAGGCTACTTTTCCATCGGCATCGGTATTGAAGCGATTGGCAAAGTCAGTCGTAATCGTTGCATCCACACGTCCACTTACGATCTGCTGTACCGTATCATTGGCCGCTCCGCTGGTATATACCACATCAATCGCGTTGTTATGCGTCTTGTTGTATTGATTCAGCAGGTAGGCCGCATTACTTGTAGCACCGGTCAGTACTTTTTTGCCAGCCAAATCATCCAGACCCTTGATCGTATTATTATCGTTCGCCACAGCAACACGATTTAGGAAAATGCTATACGGTACTTTGTTAAACAGATATTTTTGTTCACGCTCCGGATTCGTCTCCATCTGGTGAGCGATAAAATCAATTTTGTTCGTTTCCAGACTCAGTAACAGATTCGAGAATTCCATCGTTTTAAATTCAAACTCGACGTCTGGCAGACGCTTGTCGATCTCACGCACAAGCTCTACATCGTATCCAGTCAGCTTGCCATTCTCATCAATAAAGCACACATTCGGAAAGGCAGTACCTGTACCGACAATGATTTTGCGTACTTGACCGTTACCTGTCGTCTGATCATCGCTAGCAGATGCAGCTGTCACGCCGCCTGCCGAGCCACCACTGGATTCACTAACTGAAGCGCAACCAGATAACAATAATGCGAAGATCACCAGCATAAGAGTTATTCCCTGCAGTAGTGGTCGTCCTGACCATTTGCCTTTGCTATGAATATGCTTAATTTGATTTGGCTTTGTACCTTTATTGTTGTCTTGATCAGCCTTAGCCCAATGATTTGAATTCAACATACATGTACCACCCTATTCTCATCTTTTTAGTCGGAATTAAAACTGTACTGCCTTATTATTTTATTTTGATTGATCATATGGAATGCGTGCTGCTCGACTTTTGTTGGTCAGCCAGTAATTGCTTTTACCCGAAGTGGAGGTTCAGCCTGCTGCTGATGCCCACTGCGGAAGTAATCCAGATCACGTAGTAGCTCAGCCATCGCTGCAGTCATATGCGCAGGCTGCTCCTTCAGTGTGACGAGACTTGTTTGCAAAGAGATGCTTTCGATTTCGGGAAGGTGAATCGGTATTAACAGTCCTTGCTGCACTTCCTCATGTACGCTCAGTCCTGGCAAAAAAGCAATCCCTGCTTTTTGCAAGACGAGCTTCTTGGCTGTCTCTGCCTGATCGACCTGAAAAGCGATCTCGGGCGGCGATTCCATCGTTTCAAACACACGATGAATGCGAAGCCAATCCAGTGAGCCACATTCGAAAAATACGAGCTTTTGCTGCTCCAGCGCCGTGATGGAGCTGGGCGGCTGCGCTACAAAAGGATGATCATGGTATACATATAGGGAGATCGGATCTTCGTAGGACGATACGGTTCGAATCGACGGATGCAGCATTTTCCGAACGAAGGCGATATCTAGTTCCTTGCCAAGCAAGCGACTCACCAGTTGATCTGTTGTCGCAGTTACCAGCTTAAAGTTCGTCTGCGGATATTGCTGCTTCAGCCTTGGAAGCAGCTCAGGAATGACGTAATTGGATACGGAAAGTGTACATCCGATCGTCAGCTCCTCTGGTGTAGTGCGAACAGTCTGAATGCGCTGCTTGCCTTTTTGTAGCACTTGTAGCATCTGCTGAGCATAAGGCAGAAAGCGACGGCCTTCTTCCGTTAGCACAATTTGCCGACCGAGCCGTTCAAATAGCTTACAACCGAGTTCCCTCTCCAGCGATTGAATTCGCGCGGTGACGGATGGCTGAGACAGAAATAGAATTTCTGCTGCCTTGTTGAAGCTACCATAGTGATGGATGTACACAAAAGCTTCCATATTCTCAATGTTCACGGTGCATTCCCCTTTCTATATAGTTAAAACTTATTTTCCCAATCATTTAACTTGGTTTTATGTATCATAGAACCATCGTCACATCGTGTCAACGGAATTGCTGCCCTCATAAGATCAAGTCGCAGCCTATAATGACAACAATTCCAGACAGGACGCGGGTTCCGCATGCTTGTTGCCAGATTGGGAAAATGAATATCTTAACTACTTACGGGAGCAGCAGTATAGCGATTTTGTGGAATGGGCACACCCAGATTTTCGCGCAGTGTTTCAAACTCATAGTCCTTACGATAAATGCCGCGTTCCTGCAAGATCGGCACAACCTGATCTACAAAATCATGCAATCCGGATGGTAGATCCGAATGAATAATGAAGCCGTCTGAGCCATATTGTTCAAACCATTCCTGAATGCGATCGGCAACCTGCTCTGCTGTGCCAATAAAATTACTACGCGGTGTAGCTGCCTGCAATGCCACCTGGCGCAGAGTCAGTCCACGCTCCCTGGCATCACGCTTAATCTTATCTGTACCGCTACGGAAGCTATTACTGCCAATGTCATTTAGTTCAGGAAAGGGCTCATCCAGCGGATATTGTGAGAAATCGTGATGATCAAAGAAACGACCGAGATATTGTAGTGCCTTGTCGATTGTCACCAGACTCGCAATCTGCTGATATTTGTCCTCCGCTTCCTCCGTGGTTGCTCCGATAATTGGTGAGATACCCGGCAGTATTTTCACTTCATCTTCATTACGTCCATAGCCAATAACACGCTTTTTCACATCCTGGTAAAAAGTTTTAGCATCCGCCAGCGTTTCCTGTCCGGTAAAAATAGCATCTGCTGAACGAGCTGCTAGATTCTTCCCATCTTCCGAGGAGCCTGCCTGGAAAATGACCGGTTGACCTTGCGGTGTACGACCAATATTTAGCGGTCCCTGTACCGAGAAATATTCACCCTTGTGATGGAGCGTATGCAGCTTGTCTGGATCGAAGAACTCTCCCGTCTCTTTATTTCGTACAAAAGCATCCTCTTCCCATGAGTCCCATAGCCCTTTCGCAACATCCAGATACTCCGAAGCAATCCGGTAGCGCTCTGGATGGGATGGATGATCTTCACGGCTGTAGTTGAGAGCTGAGCCTTCCAGCGGCGAAGTGACCACATTCCATCCTGCACGACCGCCACTAATATGGTCAAGCGAAGCCAACTGACGAGACACGGTGAATGGCTCACTGTAACTGGTTGAGATCGTACCGACCAGACCGATACGTGAAGTTACTCCTGCTAATGCTGACAAAATCGTCACCGGCTCAAACCGATTCAGAAAATGCGGAAGCGACTTTTCATTAATAAACAATCCATCCGCAATAAATACCAGATCGAACTTTCCTTCCTCCGCCTTCTGTGCCTGACGCTTATAAAAGTCAAAGCTCACACTCGCATCTGCCTGCACGTCTGGATGTCTCCATGTGGACATACTTCCACCGATTCCGTGAATAATTGCACCGAACTTCAATTGACGCTTGCTCATAACCTTCATCCTCTCTCATCTATATTTCTATAATCTAATCTACCGATTCACTTAAATCTCTGTTACGTGATAGCTTTATTGAAGCTCGTGACTCTAGCGAAATATGCTCTTTATTCTTTCCCCTTTACACTGACTGAGCGGTTTGAGCGCTGTTCAGCAGATGTTGCAGCTTTTCCAGATCCGGTTCTAACAATGCTGTATATGTTGCTCCCTGTCCAACTTCTACGACGGGTACATGGCGAATACCGTACTTCGCATCTAGAATATCACGCAGCTCATCATGACCTGCTACTTCCAGATTCGTATAAGTATGACCATTCGTTTCTAAATACGTCTTGATTTCCTGGCAAAAGTGGCAGCCTGTTTTGCTCCATACAACGATTTTAGGTTCAGCTTGAGATGTAGTCATGGGTCATCCTCCTTGATATAGTAAATTGCAGTCTGTGATAAAATCATAATAATTGACTGTACTTAATCATTTGATTCCTATTACATGATATCCAGCATGACCAACCTTACCTGTGGATCATATGCGCCAATGATTCTTGTTATAGCCTCTTCCAGCTTATTTTCTCACATGACTCATAATTCCGACCTGTTAAGTTGGTTAAAACTTGAACCAAGTCTAGCATCTGCTCTCGACCATCGTCAATGCATCTTCTAATCAATAAATTCTATATGTATATCGTAAACTTCTATACGGTGTTAAAATTGCAATAGACTTCACGCATATTACTTTATGTTCATAAGAAGGAAGGGATTCGTAACTCATGACATTGTTACAGAAGATGCGTAGCAATAAGAGCTTATTTCGACTGGCAATTACAGGTATACTTCTATACAGCTACTGGTCTCTGTATAATGAACAGCCAGGTTGGTCATCTCTCAGCTATGCCATCCCGATGGTATTTTTCGGATTCTTATTATGGCGGATGATTCATCTCAACCATTATATTATTGTGCTCGTGACTATTTATTTATTTGCGCTGGCATTTGTGAATGAGTATTATATTCCATCATCGACCAAGTTCACGATCCCCTTTTTATGGATCTGGTTCTCCATCATGGCGGTTTGGGCAGCACGTAATAATCGGCTGGCTGTCGCACTCAATGTCTTAACTGGAGCGCTAATGCTTGCACTGAGCTATAACGGTAGCTTCCCCGTTTCACTCTTCATCTCACTCGTGAGTACGTATTTTGGTATACATAGTCTGTTCCGCTACATTTCGGTCAATCGGATCAACCGCGAACAGCTAGAGGAATTAGAAAAGGTACACAGCGAGCTGAAAAGTGCGCATGATGAGCTACAGGAGAATGCTCTGCAATCTGTCCGCTATGCCGCACTGGCAGAACGCACACGGATTGCTGGTGAAATTCATGATGGGCTGGGACACCATTTCACGTCTATTATTGTCCAATTGCAGGCACTCAAATGGATGGTACGCCAAAATCCAGCTCAAGCCGAACAGACGGTCGATCAGCTACTCGACGTATCACGCCAGGGACTAGCTGAGGTACGGAGCGTCGTGAAGGACTGGTCGACCAGTGAGCGTACATCGGATGAGCTACGTATGCTTGCCTCTCAGGTGGCGGAGCGTTCTGGACTACAGCTCACATTTCATACGGAAGGCGATTATGGCAACTGGGGCGAAGCCGTGGAAAGTATTCTGTACCGCATTTTACAAGAATCGCTCACCAATATCGTTCGTCACTCCCAGGCAACCGAAGTGAGTGTAGACATTCGTGAATCGGATGACTGCGCATGTCTCACCATTGTCGATAACGGAAAATATGACGGACTCTACCCACTCAAAAAAGGCTTTGGCGTACAAAATATGATTCGCCGCTGTACCGAATTGCAGGGCGACTGCCAATTCGTACCAACCCCTGGCGGCGGCTTAACCGTCAAAGCCAGTCTACCCCTGCGGATCAGCCAAGCTGCAGCCGGGGAATAACGTGATATTATTTCTTTTTTATTGAAACCCGTGTTTATGGTGCCAAACACTAGGAGCAGTATGATCTTTTGCTTTGCAAAAATCCTTTTTCATTGAAACCCGTGTTTATAATGCCAAACACTAGGAGCAGTATGATCTTTTGCTTTGCAAAAATCCTTTTTCATTGAAACCCGTGTTTATAGTGCCAAACACTGGGAGCAGTATGATCTTTTGCTTTGCAAAAATCCTTTTTCATTGAACCTCGTGTTTATAGTGCCAAACACTAGGAGCAGTATGATCTTTTGCTTTGCAAAAATCCTTTTTCATTGGACCTCGTGTTTATAGTGCCAAACACTGGGAGCAGTATGATCTTTTGCTTTGCAAAAATCCTTTTTCATTGAAACCCGTGTTTATAATGCCAAACACTAGGAGCAGTATGATCTTTTGCTTTGCAAAAATCCTTTTTCATTGAACCTCGTGTTTATGATGCTAAACACTGGGAATTACTTATTTTATTTGAGGAGCGTAATGATGAACACACCACAGCAACCGATTCGTATTATTCTCGCAGATGACCAAGCGCTGATTCGTCAGGGTATTCGTTACATTCTTGACCTTCAACCTGATATGCAGGTGATTGCTGAGGCATCTAGCGGTGATGAGGCTGTACGTTTGGCAGAGCAGCATCAGCCAGATCTGATGCTCATGGATATTCAGATGCCAGGCATGACAGGGATCGAAGCGACGCAAGCGATCTTATCGCGTTACCCCGATACTCGAATCGTGCTGCTCACCACATTCGATGTGCAGGAATATGTGATTGATGGCATCCGTGCAGGTGCCTCTGGCTATCTACTCAAAGACATTGATATGGGTGAAATGATTCAAGGTATTCGCTCTGTATGTGCAGGTGGAGCGATCTATAATACAACCAATGCAGGTAATGCGCTGATCGAGCTTGTGGGCCGTCCACTTTCCATGCAACCATCTTCCAGCAACCCCGGCGAGCCCCATGACGATCATCATGCTGCCGGTGTTCACTATGATGGACTGCTGGAGCCACTCACTGAACGTGAGCTTGAAGTGTTACAGTCGATCGCCTACGGCAAACGCAACTTTGAAATCGCCGATGAGCTATACGTATCGGAAAGTACCGTCAAAACCCATGTGCATAATATCATCCAGAAGCTTGGCGTCAAAGACCGCACTCAAGCGGCTGTGGTCGCCATTCGTCAAGGATTTGTACGTTGAACGATTGCTAACACGGGCACTTAGCACAATTGATTGTAAACGCAAAAAAGTAGCCGGATCAAAGAACTTTTGCTCTTTAATCCGGCTACTTTTATTATGTTCATTTCTATCCATTTCTAAACGATACGAACCTCACCATCAGCCCTTGACTGAGCCTGCCGTCAGACCCGTAACAAAGAAGCGCTGCAAGAACACGAACAGGATCACCATAGGTAGTGCCGTAATCACAACACCTGTTAACAGCATTGTATAATCGGTCACATACTCACCGCGGAACTGCATCAGTGCAAGTGGTAAGGTCAGTTTTTCAGTACTGTTGAGCAGCATGAGCGGAATAAGCAGGTCATTCCAGACCATAACGAACAGGAACGCTGCGGTTGCAGATAATGAAGGACCGGATAACGGCAACACCAGCCGCCAGTATATCTTCCACTCTCCTGCACCATCCATACTCCCTGCCTCCATCATTTCCTTACTCAGCATCTCCATGAATCCGGTCAATGTGAATACCGTTAGTGGCAGTAACCCTGCGGCCGATACGAAGATCAGCGCGGTTAAATTATCCGACCAGCCAAGCTGGCGAACAAGTGAATACAGCGGCAGCATAATAACCTGTGAAGGAATAATCAGACCCGCTACAAAATAAGCAAACGTAAATTTACCCAGTCGCCCGCCTAGTCTAACAATCGCATAGGAGATCAGACTACCTAAGAACAACACAATCGCAACCGTAAACAGCGTCACACGCGCACTATTCCAGAAATATTGCACCATCGGCTGCGCTTCAAAAATAGTCAAAAAGTTCTGAATACTCCAGGGCTGCGGCCACCCCAGTGGACTCGCATAAAAAGCCTGACTTGTTTTAAAAGAAGAAACAACGACAAAATAGAGCGGTGCTGCAATCAGCAGCCCGTATAAAATCGTGATGATGCGTCCGACCCACTTCATGTAGCTTTTCACCCCGCCTTTGTAATCTGTACCTCTATCCGGTACTTGTATCGTTTAGCCTGTCGCTCCATCCCGACGTAACGCACGGAATTGGAAGAATGTCAAAATGCCAAGCAATACAAGGAAGATCATCGAACCGGCAGACGCCAGACCGAAGGAATAATTCGAGAATGCCAGATGATAAATATACGTCGTCAAAATCTCAGTCGCATAGTTAGGTCCACCATCCGTCATGACGAAAATCAAGTCAAACGCTTTGAAGGATTGAATTGTTGTATACGAAATGACAATCGCTGCGGATGGCGCAAGTAATGGCCAGGTGATTTTACGAAATACCTGTAGCTTGGTCGCGCCGTCAATACGTGCAGCTTCAACAAGCTCACCTGGAATCGCCTGTAATCCAGCGATAAATATAATCATCATCTGTCCAGCGTGCGCCCATATTTGTACAAACGCAATGGAGTAGAGTGCGATTTTAGAGTCGCCTGTCCAGCTTTTGGCAAGCTGCTCTAGACCAGCATGCTGTAGACCCGTATTGATCAGACCGATCGACGGATCATAGATAAATGACCAGATCAGACCTACCGATACGGACGACAGAATCGCCGGGAAAAAGTACAATGCACGAAAGAACACGCTGGTACGAGAATTTTTTGCCAGAATAAGTGCTAGCACTAAAGATACAACCGTTTGAAGAACAACAACGACGATCATAAATTTAATATTGTTCATAAAAGCTTTTCTAAAAATAATACTGTCAAAGCTATCCTTATAATTCGATACCCCGACAAAATCATAAGACGTCGACACACCATCCCAGTTCGTAAACGAATAAAACAACCCTGATAAAGCCGGGTATACGAACAAGCCGGTATAGAGCAATATGCCTGGCAGCATGAACAGCCACAATATTTTACGATTGATCATAAGCGTTACCGTATCCCTTTACTTCATCTTGTGACGGATAAGCGCCGGACATGCGTAAATGCACATGCCCGGCGTTTCGCCGTTGCTATCCTATTTTCCTACACTTTCCTACATGTATAGACTCCGTTTATTTACCTACACTCTGGTCAACAATTGCCTGTGCATCTTGCGCTGCTTGCTCTGGCGTTGCACCGCCAAGTACCGCTTGAATGGAGTTTGTAACCGCCTTTTGATTTTCCGCTTTTAGAATCGTAAAGCGCGGCTGGAACAATGTTTTCTTATCTGCCCATTCCTGAACAATTTTCAACTCCGGACTATCATACTTCACATCGTTCAGTGTTACATTCTGTCCTGTCGCATTCGCATACTGGGAAGCTACTTCCGGCTGACTCAAGTAAGCAAGGAATTTTTTCGCTTCTTCTGGATGCTTGGAGCGACTATTCACAGCCAGCATGAATGTACTGGTATGCACACCTTCATATTTCGCTTGATCTGCTGCAACCGTGATTGGTGCGAGCAGCGCTTGCTGTAGCTCTGGATTTTGTTTTGCATTTTGCGTGAGCTGGTAAGATCCACTTGCCAGCATGGCAGCTTTACCTTGAATGAACAGCGCACCTGCTGCTGCATCCTTTGTACCAAGTGAGTTCGGTTGGAAGAAGCCTTTATCGTTCAGCTCTTTGAACTGGGATAACGTTTTCACCCAGAATTCGTCTGTGAGCTTCGCCTGTCCAGCTTCTACCTTGGTGAAAATATCCTCGCTAGGCTCGTTATTCATTACCATCGTATTCATCAGCTGCCCTGGACCAATATCGCCACCTGCAAAGGCAATCGGAATGATTCCGTTATCCTTCAGCGTCTGGCATAGCTTCAGGAAGCCGTCCCAATCTTTTGGCGGTGTCAGATTGTATTTTTCAAAGATCGCCTTGTTGTAGATCGGCTGATTATACACAAGCTGGTATGGAACGGCAAGCTGCTTCCCATCTTGCTTACCGACTTCAATCAGGCTAGCGTTATAATTTTTCAAAAAGGATTCGTTATTCAAATCCGTAAACAAGCCTGCTTTGGATAACGCCGCAAACTGTGCACCAGGGAACGAAGCAAACACATCACCAACCGAACCATCAGTCAGCTTGGCCTGTGCCGTCGTCTGATATTGATCCGACGTCAATGTCTGCATATCGACCTTGATGTTCGGATTTTGCTTTTCAAATTCCGTAATAATCTGCTGGAATGCCTGTGTGTCTTCTCCACGCCAGTGTAGGAAACTAATCGTTACCTTTCCGTCTGCGGCCTGATTTGAACCACCGCAAGCTGCGAGCACCCCAGATATCAGAAGTACCGTAGCAAGCAACATTGCCCATTTAGCTGTGATTGTTTTCATGATCTATCCTCCATTTTGGTTGATCTCAAATCGGGCAAAAGCTGTCGTGCTTCGTCAAACGAGCCGGTTATTCAGCACACCGAGCAAATTAGCTTTTCCACAATCATATCCCTATTAATTTAGTAGGAATACCGTGATTTAAATCATAGCAAATTTTAAGAATATCAAACAATGTCAATATGTATTGTTTTTAATTGTCAAAATGTGTTGTATAATGGAATGGATCTGTGTATATGAAAGGATGATTGTTTCTGTATGGCAAATGACGTTACCATTGTTACCGAGTATGAACGAAGTGAACGCTTTCGTGTGAATCCATCTGCCTTTGCACAGGCTGGGGGACTTACGGTTACTCAGGCTGGACGCTATCTGCTTAATCCCGACACACGCCGCATTTTTTCCGCGAATAGCACGAGCTTCTGGGTCGCTACTCGTCAGGATGGTATGATTATTAAGAACGGTCAAAATTATGTATTAGGCAAAAATAATGTATGGTGCATCCCCGCGCACAGTACAGTTGAATACATCAACAATACAGACGAACCCCTGGAAACCTTTTTCGTCGGATTTGTTGGAACACAGGCTGACCCACTTATTCGACAAAGCGGTATGCATGAGGGCTACAGTGAACTCAGTGAATCGTTATTCGACGATTTACTACAATGCTACACTACCATATTAAACACAAAACACGAGCCTGATACCTTTAGCTCTGAATTACGTCGAATGGAAATGTTATATAGAATGTTTGGACTACTCTCTCAATGCCGCGATAGCCGTACCGATCACACCGAACTCAAGCCACAGATTAGCTGGATGGAAGAAGCGATGGACTATATCCATGCGCATTATTATAAGAGTATCACTGTTAACCATGTCGCTGAGCATGTAGGCATTCATCGAACGCATTTTAGCAAGCAATTTCACCAGACTTATAAATTGCCTCCTGCTGAATATATTCGCAGTCTCAAAATGGAAAAGGCTCGTCGCTTGCTACTTGAAACAAGCGATTCATTAGCCGAGATTGCCTATGCTGTTGGCTACCCGGATGTCTTTTCCTTTTCCAAAGCGTTTAAAAAATATAGCAACTTCACGCCGAAGCAGTATCGGTTGCAGCTGAGCTGAGGGTTTTGTTTCGTTTTGTTGCGATAAGCTAGCTTTGTTACAATAAATGAGTTTTGTTAAGATGAATTTTGTTGTTTTTGCTCATTAAAGATGTAGCTTGATTTGAAATACGATGTTGGCTTTCTTACTACAGGTGGGAGATGGATACATACTCCACTCCGGTAAGGAATAAGGGGACGTCCTCAGGTGGACATCGAGAATCTATGAACAAGGTGAAACTGTAGATTCTCGATGTCCAAAGTCGTCCTCTCCCCTTATTTCCTTCCCTTCGTTCTGTACTGCTCGCAACATGATTGTTGCTGAGATCTATTAACTTCTAGTGCATTAGACATGAGAGTCCATATATTAAAGTTTGTTTAATGAAACTGAATTTGCTTCAGTAAACATTTCGCATATTAGAAGATTGGGAAGATAATAAATCAAAACTACTGCACCAGTGATACACTTTCACATCACAAAATCCACTGCAAATGTAATGGAGATCACTAAATAATTACAAATTCGCCGTATCAAAATAAATGGATGAGCTTCTTTGTTTTAATAAAATAAAGTAGTATATCCTATATACCAAATAAGCAATAAGGCAGTGCCTTTTATCTAAAAACCACCAGCTCAATAACAATAGAAATAATAACAATCTATACTACATACAAAAAGCCCTCTCGCAAGCCAATTCGTACTGTGATACACCACAGTCGAAAGGCTGATCAAGAGGGCTTTATTGTATTGGATCGAGTTAGATCGTTATAGAAAAGTTACTGATATCGCATCCGTACTCATGCTGCACATAGCACAGAACGGAGGCAAGGAAATAAGGGAAAAGGACGCCCACTAGTGTTGGGCATTATAAACACGCCTTTGGAGGGTAGGAAGCTACCTCGGCTTCTAATTCGTAGCTTCCTACCCTCCACCTAAGGACGTTCCCTTATTCCTTGACGTAGTGGCTGAACTCCAATCAGCTAAAGCAAACATGAACGCTCACGCAGCTTAACTTTCCTACCACTGTTAATCAAATCCATATACAACTTTAATCTTCACACAAACGTAGTATTAAACGCTTGGGCTCGGCGTAACAGCCGTTTGTTCAAACAGGGATTGTACATATTCCAGAGCTTCCAGCTCGTCTTTACCACGTGTAGTCAGTGACACTTGTGTACCGGAGTGAATGATGGTCAGCATCATACCAAGTAGGCTTTTCACGTCTACTTCGCGGCGACTTTCATCCGGGCCAAATGCGATGCGAATATCAGCAGCAAAGCGGGAAGATTCAGTAGCAATACGCAGCAGGTGCGCGCGGTCAAGATTGTTAGGAACTGTAAATTGATGTACTCTCATTTTGTTCATATCCTTTCGTATGGTGGCATAATGGGATGATCTTGCTCATGGTGTGAAATCCAATTCAGCCTGTTGAATGATCCAAAAATGATCGTCGTTCCAGATTACGGCACTACAGCGTACTACTAACTCTTGCCAGTGTACGGGGACTGCTTCCATACTGAATTGCTCTGCATTCAACAAGCTTTACATTTGTGTGGATCATATACTTGGTTTTACGCCAAATGATACCTCTTCCAACCCGTTAATTTCAACCCATTTTCCACGACTTCGTGTTTAAATTTTTATTTTTTTGATACTTTTTTGGTAGAACTAACATTAATCTAGAAATGTTATCCTTAAACGCTAATTCTTTTACATCTAAGCGCTAGCAGAAGTCAGCACAAAGCCTCTGCCCGAGGAAGCAGCAGAGGCTTTTTGTTGCGAAGCGTAGTGAAGATTTTATTTACTGTAAGGTCACATCGTCGTACCAGGTAAGTTCGTCTCCATTACTATTACGCAAGGTGAGCGTCACTTTACCTGTCTGTCCACTAAGGTTGCCTTTATAAATAAAACCGAAATTACGTTGATCACTACTTGCAAAAAAACCATCCTTGCCATTCTTTCCATTTTGTACAGCTTGATCAAATGTAGCTGATTCGCTATACGTTTTGGATTCCCATTCCATGTTGCTCACACCGTAGCCTTGCGGCATTTCTTCTACACGAAGGAACAGTTGACCTGGTCCTTGCTGTACGGTGCTAATTTTCAGTTCAGTTGTCTGAGGTGTCAGTTCGGGATCTGCATTATTGCTTGGCTCCGTAGTTGAACTGCCACCGGACGAGCCGGATGCGTTTGAACCTTGCTCTGGCGACGTACTACCTATACCAGTATCCGTGCCAGCTGCTCCTTCATTACTTTCACCCGAGCCCATATCTGTACCTGTCGTGCCCTCCGGCGAGCTTGGATCAACGTTTCCTGTGCCACCAGCTCCGGTAGCACCAGAGGATTCTCCGCTGGTCGCTGATTGCTCTGCAGAAGAAGCAGGCGCCTCAGAGCTGCTTGATGAACAGGCGGTGACGAAAATAAGCATACTCGCCAGCCCTGCTCCCAATATCCATCTCGTTAAGCGATTCATTGATGTTCCTCCACTCTGGCGGCTATTGCCGTGCCTGAGATGTTAGCTATGCTGCAAACGATGTGCAGCGTGCAGGGTAGGACCTACAAATTCATTCAGACGGAACCCATTGCCGATCGCCTGGGTAATGAAGTTTTTCGCTTCGCTATACGCTTCTTTAACAGTCAGTCCTTTGGCAAGACCTGCAGTTACTGCAGCGGATGTTGTGCAGCCAGCACCATGTGTGAATTCCGTCGCGATTGCATCCACTTCAAACCAGTCGAAGTTTTTGCCATCATACAGCAAATCAAGTGCTTTACCTTCCTTGACTTTACCGCGCGTCTTAATCAGGACATGCTTAGCGCCACGCTCATAGATTCGTACCGCTGCTTCCTTCATCTCGTCTTCTGTACGAATCAGAGCTGTCTTCGCAAGCTGTGAAGCTTCGAACAGATTCGGAGTGACCAGATCAGCGCCCGGAATTAGAAGTTCCAGCATCGCTTCGGTATTTTCCGGTTGCAATACTTCATCCGTACCTTTACACACCATCACCGGATCAATAACGATACGGTTCAGTGGGAATCGCTTGAGATAGTTTGCTGCCAGTTCGATAATCTCGACAGAGCCGAGCATTCCTGTTTTGACAGCATCAAAACCAATACCTTCCATCACGGTACGTAGCTGCGCTTCAACAACGTTCAGATCTACCGGAAACACTTGATGATCCCATGTTTTCGGTTCCATTGAGACAATTGTTGTGAGCACGGTCATACCGTACACACCAAGCTCCTGAAAAGTTTTCAGATCGGCTTGTATCCCTGCACCGCCGCTTGTATCCGAGCCGGCTATCGTTAACGTTTTGGGTATAGTCATGGTTGTGGTTCTCCTTCGCATCAATGATAGTCTCATTTTAACATAACATGACATGAGAATATACATTTTTCATGAAAATTCAATACATGTTTCATACAATCGACACGACTTCGTATTACAATCCACCAAAATGATCCATACCTGTATACTTCGTCCTTATTCCTGTACAGCTTCCGGCTGACGGAATGGGAATTGTACGCCTGTCATCTCTTCAGAAACACGCCATAGCTTAGAAGCGGTCGAATCATTATATTTATGTTCAAAGGAACGATCCAGATGTGGATAACCTTTACGGCTTCCTTTGCCATCCGGTCCGATATATTCACCGCCACGTAGCGAAGGTTCTACCGCTGCATACAGCGTTGGCAATGCACCCAGATCTGCTGGCTGGCTGAATAGCCCCCATACAAAGCTCGCTGCTTTGCCCGCTTGCTGACCGGAGCCACGAGAGATCAGATTCGTATTCGCTACACCCGGATGAGCGGCAATACTAATGGTAGAAGCGCCTGTCTCCTGTAGACGTTTTTGCAATTCACGAGCGAATAGCAGATTGGCAAGCTTGCTCTGTCCATAGAACTTCATTGCACTGTAGCCGATCTGTGCATTCAGATTATTGAAATAAATATATCCACTTCGTGCGGCAATACTACTCAGCGTTACAACGCGTGAAGACGGTGTATCCAGTAGCACAGGCAACAGATGCCCGGTCAATGCAAAATGTCCTAGATGATTACTACCAAATTGTAGCTCAAAGCCGTCCTTTGTACGTCCAAGCGGCGGAACCATTACACCTGCATTATTAATCAACACATCAAGCGAAGTATAACGCTGTAAAAAGGTTTCACCAAATGCACGTACATTTTCGAGATCAGCCAGATCAAGATGCATCACTTCGACACGTCCCTGTGGATATTCACGTAACAGACCTGCCGCTGCTCCATGCCCTTTTTCCAAGTTACGCACAGCCAGAATTACATTTGCACCACGGGCAACGAGTGCACGTGCTGTTTCAAGTCCAAGTCCTCCACTACCTCCGGTAATTACGATTCGTTTATCCGTCATATCCGGAATCATATCTGCGGTCCATTGCTTATACATGATATCCTCTCCTGTCCCATGGCTTGATATAAAACTAGAGTAATATTACCCATTATACGTCCATCTCCACGCAATAACCATTCTCACTCGTTTCCGCAAAGAAAAAAGAGCAGCCCTATACGGACTGCTGCTCATAGTAACGTGCCATTTCAACAATCATCGCACCCATGCGTTCGTTTTCTGGTGCAACAATACGCTGAATACCTTCTTCTTGAAGCGCCTGCGAGGTTACCTTGCCTACCGAAACAGCAAGCACCGAACCATTCAGCCATTCTCGTAGCTGTGTATCGTACCCGAGTGTACGTGCATTGCTGAATAGATTGCGAACCTGCACAGCTGTGGTAAAACAAATGGCATCGACACTTCTCTGCGCTAACTCTGAGCGAAGCTGATCTAGTGTCTGCGCTTCTGGAGGAATATTCAGATAAGGGAGCAATGTATGTACATCCTGTGCACCTCTCTCCAGTAAAAACTGTACCAGCTCTGGTGCAGGCTCTCCATGAAGCTGAACCCATACAATCGCCTCTGTCAGATCCACGCCTTCTAGTTGCTCTTCCAGCCCTCTCACCGTTCCATCTGAATCGCGTACATCGGGCGCCATATGCTCTGCCTTGAGCGCATTATAGGTCTTGTAGCCTCTAATCGCGATCCGTGCCTGACGAACCGTAGCACGGAAGTCATCACCAATATGCAAGCGATCGGATGCTTCGAATAAAGCCGTCGTGCCAATTCCGGTCGTGAAAACAACCCAGTCTGGAGCTGTCTCTACAAATTGATGAAGCTCCTGCTCCATCTCTTGTTCCTTAAATAAAGTCATGCCTTGTAATGAACGAATGCTGGTCTTCCCGCCCTGACGCTCAATAAGTGCTGTCATCTCATCGAGCTTTCGTGAGCCAGCGACCACAATCGTTTTCCCTTCTAGTGGCTTGCTCATCTCATTCTCCCTTCCATCTGGCTGTACCTATAACACTCGCACAGATCATTAGAGCGGACGCTCAACGACAAATGGATCGCTCAAACGTGCGTATTCATTGCCCGCAATACGTGCTACAGGCTTCAGTTCATTCGTATGCACATAATATTTCTCAGCATCGACAACCTTTTCATCAAAATGATAACATACGATTCGCGCCAATAGCAGATCATTTGACACATTGCCTGCATCACTTTGAATCGGAATATGCTGCTCTAGCTTGCATTCCAATCGAATCAACGCTTCCTGAATACCTGGTACAGCAACCCGATCGCTGGCTACCGGATGCAGGCTGGTCAGCTCTAGCTCGCTTTGCTCAGGTGGAAGTGTAGCGCCGGTATGATTCATTTCCTCGGTTAGATGCTCACTTACGATATGAATGACAAGCTCACCGCCTGCGATTGCATTACGTGCGGTATCCTTCATTTGTCCTTCACGCCTTGCCACGGACACGGATACAATCGGTGGATCAGAAGCTACAATATTAAAGTAGCTAAATGGCGCGACATTCAGCACACCACTTTCACTTAATGTGCTCACCCAGGCAATCGGACGTGGCACTACGGAGCCAGTCACGAGCTTGTAATTTTGTACGCTGGAAATGGACTGTGGATCAATGGTAATCATTATATATGCCTCCTGAGTGTTAATTAGATCATGATCGTCATACTTGTCGTACGCTTACCAAAATCTATGTTCATCTCACTGCTTACTTCATGCTACAGGATCACTACCTTGATACTTACTAAAGTGAAATTAGCATACCAAATTTTCGTCCTTCCTAACAGTCATGGCTACTTCAATTCAGCAAGTTGACCTATATCGTATACCCACATCAGGCTCCAACCCAAAAGCAGATAACCAAACATAATCAACTTCCTGCAATCGACCTATTATCCGTCTATATCAGCCAAATAAAAATACCGTACAACACAGATCCCAAGATCTATATTGCACGGTATTCATGAACTTCATTATTCCAATTGTCCACATGCTCGATGAAAGAAGCTTAAACCCATATCCTACATATCAAGCCAGTCTTCTATCATCATTTAAGCATCAGACATACTATAATCATGCTTAGTGCGCAGAACCCTGTGCACCAGCTTGCTTCTTAACAATGACGCGCTTAATGAAGAAGGAACATAACAGACCCACAATCGCCAGAATCATCGCAAAGATAAACGCATTTTGAATACCCGAGGTAAAAGCTGCCAGTTGATTCGTACTGCTAGTTGGATCAGTAACACCGCTCAAATAACGGCTTTGTCCCGCGCTCAAAATACTCACCGCAAGCGCTGTACCAATCGCACCTGCAACTTGCTGCAATGTGTTCATGATCGCTGTGCCATGCGGATAAAAATGACTTGGCAACTGATTCAGACCATTCGTCTGTGCAGGCATCATAATCATCGAAATGCCGACCATCATGAAAATATGCAGCGTCACGATCACACCGATTGGCGTTGTAGAGTGAATATTTGTATACAGGAACAGTACAGCTGCCACGATAATCAGACCAATCGTCACCAGCCATTTCGGACCAAATTTATCAAACAAGCGCCCCATCACAGGAGATAAGAAACCGTTAAGCAAGCTACCCGGCAACAATACAAGACCTGCTGTCAATGCACTCAGCGCCATGCCTTGCTGTAAATACATCGGCAGGATCAGCATTGAAGACAGGATGACCATCATACAGATGAACACCAGGATCAGACCAATGGTGAACATCGGATAACGGAATGCACGCAGGTCAATCATCGGCTGTTCCATACGGAATTGACGAAGACTGAACAGCAGTAATGCAACGATACCGATAGCGAGCGTTCCAATGACGATCGGGCTACTCCATCCGCTACCACTATCACCGTGTCCACCTGCACTACTAAAGCCATACACAATACCGCCAAAACCAAGTGTCGAAAATACGATAGACAGAATATCAATTTTCGGTTTGGTCAGCTTGGAGATATTCGGCAGGAAACGCAAACCGAACACAAGCGAAATAATAAAGAACGGCAACGAAATCCAGAAAATAAAGTGCCAGGACAGATTTGCCAGAATCAGACCGGAGATCGCTGGTCCACTAGCTGGCGCAAACATAATAACAAGTCCGATCAGACCCATCGCTGCTCCGCGTTTTTCAATTGGGAAAATAACGAGAATCGTATTAAACATAAGGGGTAGCAATAAGGCTGTACCTACGGCCTGTAGCAACCGTGCAATCATCAAAATTTCAAATGAAGGCGACATCGCCGCAACAATCGTACCTGCAATCGAAAATAGGAGCGATGTTGTAAACAATTGCCGCGTCGTAAACCATTGCAGCAGTGTTCCAGATACAGGCACCAGAATACCCATAACGAGCAAATATCCTGTTGTCAGCCATTGAATTGTCGTTGGTCCCACTTGCAGGATACCCATCAGCGGCGTGATTGCCACATTCAGTGCAGTTTCACCGAATAAGCCGATAAAACCACTTAATAGCATCGCAAATAAAATAGGACCCACCTTGTATTGTTTTGTTTCTTGTTGGTTCTCAGCGGAACCTTGATTCATGGACGCGTCCACGTTCCCATCCTCCTCAATCATCTTTCTCTATGTGTGATTTTGTATACGATGTGCCTCTCTTATGAGCTAGCCCATCTTTAAGCATGCGGTAGCATCGTATTCATTACATTCGATACATACTGCGCCGCTGTGAGCAAAGGTCTATTATTTTGATTCGTCAAACTGATGATCAGCGCACCTTCCATCATCGACAAAGTCAAAATAGCAGCATCCTCAGCAGCTTGTTTCTCCACTCCTTCTTGCATAAGCTGTGCTGCAATAATCTCTTGCCAGCCTGCAAACACTTCCTGACAGGCATGCCGCAAACGATCACTGATACAGGAAGCTTCCACTGAAGCCCAGAAGCTGAAAGGAATAAATCCCGTATATCCAGCCGCCTCCGTTTCAATCGCCATACGATACAGAAAATCGTAAAGAGCATCCCCAGTACGCTCATGTTGGGAAAAGCTAAGACGGAATTTATCCATCACATGCAGATTCGCCTTGTTAATACAGACGAGTGCAAGTTCCTCCTTGCCTTCAGGAAAATAATGATAAAGCGATCCTTTCGGCGTATCACTTTCCTTAATAATCTGACTCAGTCCGGTCGCATGATATCCCTGTGAAAAAAATAAGCGTGCTGCGGTATTTACGATCTGGTCTTTTGCATTGGACTTGTCGCCCAATGAAATCCCTCCTTTTGCTTATAATCCATCGTCGTCCCTGGAATAGAATGCTGATCTCTCTCAACTGCTCTATGTGCAAGAGTTCATTGGTAAACTCTGCTTCTCAGAGTAACAACACGTGCGTATCATCGTCATTATAACGATCGGTCTATATAATTAAACCGCGAAATTCAAAATAAGTCAACACACCTACAATTTAAACTATTGCATAGACAAAGGAATGTACTTATATAGATAGATCTAGCTTCTTTGTTAAAGTACATGAGCCTATCTACTTCTTCAATCTCTTAGCTACGTATAGGATTACACCTTATTACGTATACTGTATTCCTTATATTGTAGTTATGTATTGTCAGCTCCATATTAAATGGAGCCCGTCACAATCGTTGCCTCTCATTCTTTTCGCTTTCATACGCTTATATCAGCTTATTGTTCCTCGCCATTTGCGTATATACGTAATTCTCGATAAATATCCACGATATCATCCATTGGCATACGCACCAGTCCGCTGGAAGAAGGAGCTACAAATTCCACTACACCCTCAGTGACGGATTCTGACTGAATTCCCCATGGCGCCTGACTGCGCTTGCTGTACTTGGTATAGACTCCTTTGCCAACAAAGCAAGCGATACGTGGACGATACTGCTCTAACTTTTCACGCAACTCGATTCTTCCTGCGGCATATTCTTCCGGTAAAATATCATCAATTCCGCGTGTCGGTCTTGAGACGATATTCGTAAATCCATAACCCAGCTCTAACAGATCGCCATCTTCCTCTGGATGATATAGACGAGGTGTTAAGCCTGAACGGTATAAAATTTGCCAGAACCGATTACGCGGATTGGCATAATGATGTCCAACTTCACCAGAACGAAGACTTGGATTGAAACCCACAAATAAAATATTTAGTTGCTGCTGCAAATGATCGGGTATAACTGGCACGTTTTTCGCTCCTTTTCCGCTTCAAGTTTGTTAAATCTTTCAATATCGTTACCATTTTTTTATCTATTTCGACAATTAACCTCTAAAAAAAACATGACTATAGACCGATATACTTTATCATACAAAGCATATTCAGTCTTCTTAAGCATCGGCCACTTACACAATCCGGAATTCAAGAATGCCTCCGAATACATCGCGGCTTCTTCCTTAACGAGAACACTAGCAAAGGAATGATTAGCATGATTAAACTAAACGAAAAGCAAATTTATGCTGTCCTTCATAAACAATTGAATCGTAATTTCCCCGTACAAACGATGGAATTGAATTATCATATTGAAGCTGACAGCCGTCTGATTAACAACGAAGGCGAAGTCGAGCTGACCAACAAACATTACTGGGTAAAAGTAATGGATTGTGTCTACCCTACTCATTCCCGTCCTATCTTGATGAGCGAAGTGATCTATTTCTTGAGACAGGAATATATGGACAGCACCATTCGTGTATATATGAAGCAAGACCCAAGCGGACATGTAATGGCAACCGCTGAAATTTCCTTTCAGGATCATGTGACACTGGAAGCAGAGCAGCTGAAATCCTTGATCGACCTTGCATTGGTGATCAAAGACAAGGAATGGTTCGATGAATTAACTCAAATGTATTTGAATATGACTCGTCCATTACCAAGCTCGCTGTAATGACAGTATAACCGAATGCTCATCTCATCAATCGAATAAAATAGGTTAAAAGGGACAGCCTTATCGTACATATACGATCAGAGCCTGTCCCTTTTTCAACTTATTCGATAAATTTCAATGCTTTTATGAAAAATTGTTGCTATGATATAAAAAGAGGGTTGATACATACTATACAGCTTTTTGCTTTAAGCATAAGTCACATATAGAAGTGCGATCATTTACGCATGACGATATTTTGCTTCGCAAAAATCCTTTTCCATCGCACCTCGTGTTTATGGTGCCAAACACTGAAGCAGTTCGATATTTTGCTTCGCAAAAATCCTTTTCATCGCACCTCGTGTTTAAGGTGCCAAACACTATATAAGGAGGAATCCGTTATGGATCCGAATCGTCCACCACATTATTCTCAATCTCCGTATGGCTCGCAACCACCGCAGCCACCTTACGGATATCAAGATCCTTATGATCCTTATAATTATCGTCCCAATAGCGGAAAGGCGATTGCTGCACTTGTGCTGGGAATTTCCTCTGTCGCTTCTCTGTTCTTTTTGCCAGGATTAGGAGCGATTATTGGTATTCTTGCTATCATTTTCGCTATTATTGCGTTCAGGGAATTACGCTATGCACAACTCAACGGTAGAGGCATGGCAGTGGGCGGACTGATCTGTGGTATTATCGGTCTGATCCTGCACACACTGCTTGTACTGTTTATCATTTTTGCTATTGTAGCTTCACTTGGAGAAGCCTCAACAAACGGCTCCGACTACTGGGAACCAACATTCCAACAAAACGATACATCTGACTTTTATTGATCCATCCTGATCCATTAGCTTCTATAACTAAGATAGAGTACAACCCATCCACAACACACAAAAGAGGGCAGCATGAATGATCATGCCGCCCTCTTTTTATATTTAAAAGCTGTAGTTTCCCTTTAAGCTACATACAGACGAATACGAATATTCGAAGGATCTGTAATCCATAGTTGCTGACCATCATATTCAAATGGCAGTCCTGCCGCCTCTACTCGATCAGCAACCTCCTTTAATGCTGCTTCATCTGGTAGCTGTAGCGTATAATAATCAATACCTGTAGAATTCTGAGGAGCGTTAGGCGCACCTTCACCCGCCCATATATTCAGCCCCATGTGGTGATGATATCCACCTGCCGAAATGAACAAAACAGAGCGATCATCTGTCAGCACGATTTCAAATCCTAATGTATCCACATAAAATTTGCGAGCGACCGCGAGACTGGACACATGGAAGTGTACATGTCCGATCTTTGTTCCGGCTGGCATCCCTTTCCATACTTGTCCTTCCGCCAGCTTCAACAGGCTTTCAGCATCTACAGGCTCGGTACCCATAATATATTGACCACGTGCATCCTTTTGCCATGTAGAGCGTGGACGGTCTGCATAGATCTCAATTCCGTTATTATCTGGATCATATAAATAGAGAGCTTCACTTACCAGATGATCGCCCTGTCCGATACTTTCTCCCTGTTCTAACAGATTGCGTAAGCTCAAGCCAAGACTCATCCGATCTGGTAACAAAATAGCAAAATGATATAAACCTGCAACCGATTGACGACGTGGAATCGTTGCGTTGACAATCTCTTCAATAATAAGCAATGTTGTCTGTCCATCTGCTGTAAATTCGGCTATTGTGTCTGTTTGGCGAAGCACCTTCAAGCCAATCACATCGGTATAATAAGCGATAGAACGCTCCAACTGACTAACTTTAATCGCGACAAGCCCAATTTCAAGTGCAGGATTCATAATAGAAGTACTCACAAGGATACATCCCTTTCCCAAATAAAGTTTTTTTATTTATGCTAGTAATATTTTATTAGTTATCTTTAATAAGTATATTAACATTTTGTAAGTAACTATGCAACAAGTTTGCTTATGTATTTTTAAATAAAATAAAAAGCCCCTCGCTCTATTCAATAATAGAAGCGAAGGGCTTTGTTAATCTAATGAAGCTATTAGTTCATGCTGTCTGTTTCTTTTACGCCTGGATCATTACCCCAAACTGGGCCACCTTGATAGTAAACAACGATTTTTGCATTGTCAGCCATTGCTGTATTGCTGCTGTAAGAATAGTCTGAGCTTGTAGTACCCATTGTTCTTTGGATTGTGAAGCTCATATCACCACTCTCACCACCAGCAGGGATTACACCTGCTTCTGCATTGAACAGCAGTTCAACATAGCTATCCGCACCAGCTTGTGGCTGCTGCATGTTAACGATGTGTGCTTCTACATTTCTAGAGTTAAATGGTACATTGTTGAGCGTTACATTACGCGCATTCAGATCTGTACCACCTGTGAAGTAGTAGCGTACACGAATATCACTCAGGTTCACATCCGCTGTACCTGTATTCAAAATGTTGATCGTTGGGTTGATGGTGCTAGAACCGCTGTTAGCCAAGCGAGATTGCAGCACGAGCGATTGTTGTACATTAGCAGATTGTTCTGTAGGTGCCGCGATAGCAGGCATAGACATTTGAGTTTTTTGGCCGTTTGGCATAACGCCGTTCACGACATAACCGTATACTTTACCGTTCATAACCGATGTATCTGCGTAGACCGCATCCGTTACACCTGTAGTCAAAATTGCATACGTATTATTTTGCACACTGTTGTACGTATTATTCATTACATCATAACGACGTACTTCGTAACTGGAAGCACCCTCTACTGGCGCCCACGTTACAACAACCTGATTAGAGCCAGCACGTGCTGCTACATTATCAGGTGCAGCCGCTGCGGAACTGTTATCCCACGTAATATCATTCATTACCTGTGTAGCTTCGATTGCTGCGTGTGCACTAGGTGCGGCCAGCACGTTACCTCCTGCTGCCAAAATAGAAACTGCCAATACTGCTGAAGCTTTCTTAGACCAATGTACCATGTTCATCATCAACCTCCGTAGTTTTTTAGTAGAATACAGCTCTCGCATGTGATGTCATTCATGCTGTTAAGTATCCGGCTCACAACCTCTATGTTTAATCTTGCTTGGTGTCCCTCCCTTGCCCAGATTCATCCATGTTTGAACGTGTTCTACTGCGTGTAAAATCGTTCATTGGTGAGCCATGTGTTGGATTATTAAACAGTAATGCTATAAATAAAACACTTACCAAGCATGAATTATAACATTTTTGTCATTCTTTGCAGATAGCCTTGAAGTTGCAATCGCATACATGCTTTCAATTTCTTTAGTCCTAGATTGTGATCCTGGAATCATGAAAATATATCATACACTCGTGTATAAATCGCTTGTTTCCTGAACATCCATGATTTGTTACATTAATGTAGCCACTAGACGAGCCTTGTCCCGTATGATAGAGCATGTATTACTGGCGGGGCATTTCTGTCTTTTTATCCCATGAACATTTAAAAGACACATGAGGATGGTATACAATAGATAAGAGCTTAAAGCTTTGTTCACGAATTATTCACTATTATTCAGCTGCATCCTGTAGAAGCCTATTGGAAACGAAATCAATCCGAACGTTTTTGCCATTTTCTTAATCATAAGTAGCAAAATAACCGATGTAATATTCAGAACCAGTAACTTCCAATCTCTATGCTTTTACTCCATTACACATAACGAATGCAACATAAAGTGATGGGCAGCGTATGATAATGAGCAGAATAATCCAGATTACCACATAGCTGTTTTGAACAGGGACTTGCAATGAAATCCCGAATCGCAAACGGTATACACAAGAATACTTATATTCAAGCTTAGAGACATGAACCTAATTGCTAACTATATCGACAAAGGTGGAGTTCATACACTCATGAGAGAATCGCTACGCAGACTCAAAATACTGCAATTGCTGACTGCCCTATTCCGGGCACGAATTATTAAAGTACTCATTCCCCTTATTATTTTGGTCATTATTTTCATTCAGGGGCGCAAAGAAATTCAGCATATCAATCTGGCGCATGTATTTTTCGAATTACGCCGGATGCCGGTATCCGCCATCATTGAAATTTCGCTCGTTGCTTTCATTGCTGTAGCTGCGATGAGCGCCTATGATTACTTGTTACGGCGTCAATTTAAGCTGGATGTGAATTGGAAAGCAACCTTTCGTTATGCATGGATTGCGAATACATTCAATAATATGATAGGCTTTGCCGGCTTAACTGGTGTTGGCTTACGAGCCATTCTGTATAAAAAGAGCGGCGTCCCGATCAAAACGATGGGCTCTGCAGTCCTATTTTTATCACCCATTATTCTGGTTGGTCTATCTCTACTCGGCTGGTTTGTTATCTTTGGCGTCTTCCCTGCTGAGCCACTCTTTCAGGCTCATCCATGGCTACGCTGGGCAGTATGGGGAATCTCACTTTATCTGCCATTCTTTTTACTAATGCAGCGGTCCTCGCTGTTTGCGAAATGGTTCCACAAAGGCGATGGTAAGCTGCCGTGGCATATCGTTATCGCTTCGATCATTGCTTCCTTTTTGGAATGGGCATGTGCGGCAGTATTGTTCTGGTTGATCGTCTATCATGATCTAGAGCATTTACCTTTTGCTTCTGTCGTCGGGGTATATATCGTCGCTGCTATTGCCGGGATTATTAGTATGGCGCCAGGTGGTATCGGCGCGTTTGACCTGACTGCACTACTTGGACTACAAACACTCGGGATTGAGGCAACACCTGCCATTACGGCATTGCTATTATTCCGTATTTTCTATTTCCTTATTCCATGGCTGATCGGTCTGGTTCTGTCAGCATTTGAGATCAGTCCAAGTCGGCGTCAGATGAAGGATATGCTGAACAGCGGAATGGATTCTTCGCGTAACGCCTGGATTAAGTTCTGGGGCTGGCCGTCGCAATTTGGACTGCTTGGTGATCTGGGTGCGTGGGCACTCGGTAAGCTCGTATTAGCGAGCGGGATCATTCTACTACTTTCTGCGGCTACGCCAGGCTTGCTCTATCGTCTTCGTTTCATGGAAAATATACTATCTCTACCTTTGATGAGATTTTCGGAACAATTATCGGTTGTGATTGGTATTATGCTGATTGTGGTGTCACGAGGAATCTCCTTGCGCATCCGGCGTGCTTTTATATGGACAGCTGGCTTACTGGTAGCAGGAGCGATCTTTACCTTTGCAAAAGGCTTTGACTATGAGGAAGCGATCATTCTGCTAGTTGTTGCAATCATTTTATGGGTGTCTCGTGCCCGGTTTAATCGGGAAAGTGCGAGTCTGTCCACTCGAAGCGTGGGTATCTGGGTTGTGCTCGCCTTTGTATCGTCGTTATCTTACTATATTGTTGGAGCGCAGATTCATCCAAAGCTGCTAAGACATCTACCGATGCGCGCACAGCAGTGGTTTCTTGATCCGCACGAGTATGCGGTCACAGCTGTGATTGCGTTTATTAGCGCCCTTGTACTACTCGCGGCTATTTTCGCTCTTCGTCCGAATCGCCATGTGGAGAATTTGCCAGATGCTACCGAGCTCGACAAGCTGAGTGAATTTTTGAAAAACCAGCAGGGTAACCTGCTTTCTCATTTATTGTATCTGGGCGACAAATGCTTCTACTGGGCACAGGAAGATCGCGTGCTGATTCCATATTCTCGCGTGCGAGATAAGTTAGTTGTGCTTGGCGATCCGATCGGTGATAAATCACTGGTCGGTGATGCGATTCAGGAATTCCAGCGTTATGCCGATCATTACGCACTAACAGCGGTATTCTACCAGGCTTCACCGGAGTACCTGTCGATCTATCACGAGAATGGGTATAACTTCTTCAAGCTAGGCGAGGAAGCGCTAGTACCACTTGATAAGTTCACCTTGTCTGGTAAGAGCAATCAGGGTCTTCGTACTGCCAAAAACAAAGCTGAACGAGAAGGACAGCAATTTGAGGTATTACAGCCACCCTTCTCGGCTGAGCTGCTCAGTGAGCTACGTACGATTTCGGATGAATGGCTAGGAGATCGTAAGGAAAAAGCATATTCTCTTGGTTGGTTCAAAGAATCCTATGTGCAGCGAGCACCGATTGCCTTGCTACGGGATGCAGAAGGACGGATTCTGGCATTTGCTACACTGGCTCCCGCGTATGATAACAATCAAGTCATTTCGATTGATCTGATGCGCCATCTGAATGAGACACCGAATGGTACAATGGATGTACTGTTTGTACGATTAATTGAATGGGCAAAAGAAAATGGATATTCCTTCTTCAACTTAGGCATGTCCCCTCTGTCCAGTGTTGGGGAAAATGCGAATGCTCACCGCGAGGAGAAGCTGGCTCGCCTGGTGTTCCAATATGGCGGACACTGGTACGGCTTCGAAGGCTTACGTCGCTATAAGGAAAAGTTTTCTCCAGAATGGGAAGCGCGTTATCTTGCCTATCCAGCAAATATGCAATTACCGATTCTGACTATTGATCTAGTACGCCTCGTATCACGGCGTCCAGCGGTAATGGATACACCGACCTGATAATCGGCAGTCACCAATTTGATATGTGATATGATATCGAATGCTAGATATGACCGACCATGGTCTACACTTAATAAAACAAGCCCGTCACGTGAATGTGAGGGGCTTGTTTTATATTTTCTCATACAAAAAGCCTCATATCCCTTATTTAAAAGGAACATGAGGCTTTGAATTGAATACATACGATCCATTAAAAACCAATTACTTGCTTTCCAGCTTCACGATCGTTCTTACCATAGTAGAAGCATCATCTGGTACCGGCTTCTCCGTGTACTGGAACATGATTTCAGAGCCTTCTTTAAGCTTGCCTGCAGCTTCAGCTACGCTATCTGTCAATTGATAGACAACCGGCTTACCAGCTACCATAACTTCAGCAGAGTGCTCATCTGCCAAGCCGGAGAACGTTCCGCTTGCTACATGGGTTACTGCTGTAGTGTCTGGTGTAGAAGTGTCTGTCGTACCTTTCGTTGTTCCTTCTTCGCTTGTCGAACCTGAGCTCGTCTCAGGAGATGCTGTGCTCTCTTCTCCCATTCCAGTCGAAGATGTCTCATCTGTGCTTGGTGGCGTTGTAACCTCTTCCGTTCCTGCGCTGCTGCCATTCGTATCGGCAGGCGCTGCTGCGGGTTGCTGCTGTGCCTGATTACCACAGGCTGCAAGCAACAAGATTCCCATCAAGAGCAGCAATGCAAACGGACTGCGTCTGATCAGTGATTGAATATTTCGTTTCATCATAAATGCACCTCCTCAATAATGTAACGCATTATGCCGATAAAAGTTGCTTTTTATTTGGCAACCAGGCAAAAGAACATCCATTAGCATCATACCAGATAATTCGCGGCGAATAAAATTTTGCACTGTCGCCTCAAGCTCATTCCTATAAAAAAGGGATCATTCGTCCGGCATGATTGTATAACCGGAGTGATGATCCCTGAATGAATCTAATTATGCTGGCTTATGGAATGAATTGCTGTACGATTTTCACAATTTCACCGTTTTTCACTGTGATGTGATACGGGAATACAGTGGGATCAAGCATATCTGGTTTTTGGAAGATGGCTCTCAGCTTCGACATGCTCACAGGCTCATTCCAGTTCGTATCAATATCTTCCCAGCGTCCAGTGTGATCATAGATTTGCATCAGCACTTCTGCACTGGATGGAGCTATATAGGAATAAGTACGAGTATCATTATTAACGATGTAATAGTCGTCTGGTGCACCCATATCTCCAGCATCTGGATTTTCCTTGGCAAAGATTTTGTTAGCCGCTTCGCCTGTATACCAATTGATCGGATCAATCGTCAGCTGGAAACTTCCGTTATCTTCGCGATCAATCTTGTTAATAAATACAGTAAATGTTCCATCCGCTGGCGTAGTGTCACTGTACGTGTCCTTTTGTACACTTGATGTTACAGTTGCCGCTTGCACGGTTGGAGCTTTTTCAATTCCTCCTGGTGTTGCTGTACTCACACTGGCCGACGTCAAAAAGATCAAAGAAGCAGCACCTGCTCCTAGTATACCCATCATTGTTTTCATCATCGCTGCATCTCCCCTTCTCTCAATGGTCGATCAGTCTGGCTTAAACCAGGAAACCTCATTACCATTTTCGATATATCCATATTTTAGTTTGGAAAATGGTCGAATATAGATTCTTCTATTTTCCATTTTGCTTTTTGCGTCTACATGGTTATTAACGACTTACAACCGGAAAAGGTTGCATCGCTTGCCTTCTGACTTTACGTTACTGCGGTAACAGTTATTAACCACAACATTCGGTACAAGAACCATTCAAAATTTTCCAATTACGCTTTATAGCTGGTTATTTTTGAACTATTTCTGTGAAATGTTTTACAGTTATGAGCAGCTTGTTGGGTCTTTCGATTAGATTGAAATCGACATGTTTTCTACTCACTTGATAATCTCACTATACACCCGTTGCTATGTGAATTGGTTGCAATAATGTTATTTCTGATTTACAAAATTAATACCAGGTTCTAAAACCACCCCTTATATGCTGATAAGAGTGGTTTTTTGTAGTTTTCGAGCAATTATTCATTTTATATTTGTATACATATCCGATTTTAAATGGGACATTTTCTATACGTTTTATTAGGCTCTATGGTATTGGAAAGTTTATGGAGCCATAGGCATGCCACTATGAACAGCGACTAACAACAGCCTTACATAGCTGCGCAGAATTGTTCTCAGACAAGGCGATTCGTCTTATCACAAAAGGTTAATATAGTAAAGAAATTGACCACAACACCTAGAACGATAGAGGAGGATGAACAGCATGACAGAACAACCACATATCGTAAACAAATCCGGAGAAGTGGCAACAGACAAGGTTGAACCGGTGATGAATCGAATCAGCGACGAACGCAAGCAGCAGATCTTAGATGATTTTGAACATTTCCGTAGTTATCTTGGGAAGAGAATCCATATGGCTGAAAATATCGGTTTGAGTGAGGAAAGTATCGCTAAGGTGGCGCAGAAGATTGCGGATTATTTGGCGAAGCATGAGGAACCGCAAAATAATGAAGAACAGTTATTGTATGAGCTTTGGAAAGTCGGTAATGATGAGGAGCGTCATAAGCTTGCGCATATGCTTGTGAAGATGGTAAAAGCGAGCGAAGGTGAATAAGGTTTCCTCTTTCGAAGTCGATTAGATTGTATATTTTAGATCAGTTTACCTTTGTTATACGTTGCTTATGTTTATTTATTTGCTTGAATATATCTATTAAGTCTAACGGATATGAAAATATAAATAAAGACACGTCTTCTCTATACGGGAAGGCGTGTCTTTATTTGCTTTTTAGCTTTTCAAATTATTCATCTCTTGTACAGCACTCACATCACTTTTAACGATTCCGGTAGCTTGTGCGTGGCCATACTTTGGTTTCGATGCGTTCATACCAATAAATGGCTAGCTCGAGTAAGTTACTAGCGAGCGACATACGGGTGAATAGTCGGTGTACCAATACAGAGATGAGAATACCGATCAGTGCTCCTGCCAGTACATCACCTGGGTAGTGTACGCCTGTCCAAACACGGCCTAGAGCGATACCGGATGCTAGCAATAGCCAGATCCAGCCTGCACGGCGGCGGAATTGCCAGATGGTCATGGCGATCACAAATGCTCCAAGTGCGTGGTTGCTTGGGAATGATGCATTCGCTTCGTGAGAAACGAGCTGAATCGCGTCTAACGAGACAAAGGGGCGATCCCGATACACTAATTGTCCTAGCAACCAGCTTGCGGAAAAGCCAATTAATGCGGATACGAGTGCCTCACTAATCATACGCCGATCTGCGCGTGCTCGTGTAAACCAGTATACAACCGCTCCAATCATAAAAAACAATACTGCATATTTGGATAAAAACACCATAAACGGATTAAGAAAAGCGAAACGCTGTGCGCCGCTGTTGATCCACAAAAATAGCAGTTCATCCATATGTTCCACAGAATGCCTCCTTCTGCCGACATACCTATCGGCTGATGTAGTCAAAGTGCATATGTAATGCCCTGTAAAATTGTAAAGCAGTGCGGCACATTTATCAACTTTGTGTAAACTTTACGTAAAATCATTGTAAATTCATTTTATTTAACTCCGGAGTTATCGCGTTCTAGCAGTTATAATCCTGCGACAAGTCGCTTGGAACGTTCCTGTCCTTCTTTTAATACAACCTGCTCATCCATAGTGCAAAGCTCACGATTTTCCATCAGGATCTGACCATTCACGATTGTCGTATGCACATCTGCTCCATGAACAGCATAAGCGATCGCTGAGATCACATGATGAAGTGGCTGTAGATGTGGTTTGTTCAGATCAATGAGGATCAGATCGGCTTTTTTGCCTGCTTCGAGCGTACCAACCTCATGATCAAGACTCAGCAATTTTGCGCTATCAATCGTAGCCATTTGTAAAAAGCGATATGCAGACTCCACCGCAGGATCAAGGTAGGCAAGCTTCTGCATAAGCGATGCGGCGCGAATCCCTGCAAACATATCGAGTGTACTAGCACTGCCAGCTCCATCTGTCCCTAGCCCCACTGTAATACCGAGGCGCTGTAATTCCAGTACTGGCGCAATACCACAGCCTAGCTTCAAATTACTAATCGGATTATGGGAAACGCCTCCGCGCATTCCTTTCAAGTATTCCATGTCGTCGTTCGTAATATGCACACCATGGGCGAGCAGCACATGCAGATTTTCGAATAGTCCAAGCTCTGCCAAATACTGTGTTGGCGTCTTTCCGTAACGTTCATGAATTTGAACGGTTTCCTCTTTCGTTTCAGCCAGATGAATATGCACAGGTAACTTGTAGCTCTCTGCCAGCTTTATCACTTCACGCAGCGGTTCTGGTGGGCAGGTATATGGTGCATGTGGACCAAACATCGTTGTAATCCGTCCATCTGCTCCTCCGTGCCAGCGTTCAACCAGATCAACAGCTTCTTGCATACGCTCACTAACGCGATCATCGCCAAATACAAGTCCTCTTGTCAGTGAAGCACGCATCCCTGTTTCCTGTACGGCTTGCGCAATCTCATTCATATGAATATACATATCGGCAAATGCAGTCGTACCCGAACGAATCATCTCTGCCATCGACAGCTTACTGCCCCAGTAAATATCTTCTGGCGTCATACGCGCTTCTGCCGGGAACATTTTCTGCTCTAACCAATCCATCAGCTTCAGATCATCGGAAAAGCATTTTAACAGATTCATTGGCGTATGCTGATGCGCATTAATGAGTCCTGGCATCACAGCCATTCCTTTGGCAGAAATCATGCGATCAAACTTTCCTAGACGCTGTACTTCCAATTCTAGCTGACTGCGCTCATCTGGATGCTGACCGTATACGCCTACAATGCGATCTCCTTCGATCAATATATCGCCTTCAAGAATATCCTGCTCTCCACGCATAGTAATGATAGTTGCCTCGCGAATCCATAGCTTTGTATTCATTTGGTAACGCCTCCCTTGTTCCGCTAGTATTACGAATGTAGCCTGCGGGTATACTCACACTGTATAGGTTGACGTTACGTTAAGGTCAAGCGAATTTCTTGCTAACCATATAAAAAGCTTCTGCACCATAAACGGCACAGAAGCTTGGAAATAAATCACTTTAAAGTTAAAACGTATTCGAACAGTGTGCATCATACCTCAATTTTGTTATTCGGTCTGACTGCTCTGCCTGCTAATATGCCATCTCTGATCGGTAAAAAAGTTCATTAACGAGCATCTATTGAAGTTATGATTGGTAAAGAAATCATTTCACCGCGACAGGCTGCTGCTCTAGCTGCTCATTTTTCTCTTTGAACTTTTGATTATGAGAGGATACATATGCCTGGCTATGCGCCTCCGGATCAAGATAACGCTTCGCACTATTAACTGCGGTTCCGCCATCAACCAGTGCGCCGCTGATCAATCGTAATTTGCCATCGTATTGGATCAGATCACCCGCAGCAAATACACCTGGGATGTTCGTCTGACGCGCCGAATCTACGATTGGCATATTATATTCACCTAGTTCTAATCCCCAGCTCAGCATGGGACTGAGATCGGTAGTCAGACCGTGATTGACGATGAGCGCATCCAGCTCTAAGATGCGTGCTTCTCCTGTCTCTACATGAGTCACCGTAACACCTTCTACCAGATTACCATTACCATGTAGCCCGGTTAGCTCAAATGATGTGAGGATCGAATGACAGTTCTCCTTCATCCGCAGTACATTACGCTCATGACCACCAAATTCCTCACGGCGATGGACAACCGTAACACTGGCAGCAAGTGGTTGAAGTGCATTGGCCCAATCTACTGCCGAATCACCGCCACCCGAAATAACGATATGTTTACCCTGGAATACCGCCAATTCTTGTACGGTATAATGTAAATTAGTCACTTCAAAGCGATCTGCGCCTTCAATTTCCAGCTTACGCATCTTCGGAATACCATGCCCCATTGCCAAAATAATGGTACGTGTATGGTGCTGTTCACCTGTACTTGATGTAAGCAGTAACGTTCCATCAGACAGACGCTCCAGATCGGTAATCTGCTGATTCAGCACAATTGTCGGCTCAAATACCATCGCCTGCTCAGTTAGATTGCGAATCAAGGCTTCACCACTGATCGGTGGTACACCACCTACGTCCCAAATGATTTTTTCAGGATATAGCAAAATTTTGCCGCCCAGTGTAGGATTGTACTCAATAATCTTTGTTTTCATATCCCGCATGCCACTATAAAAAGCACTATATAACCCCGCAGGTCCCCCACCGATAATCGTCACATCATACAGTTCCAGATTACGCTCAACCGTCATCCCTTGATCCCCCTATATAGATACTGCCTACAGACAGTTCATCATTATGGCTATATTTAATTTGTTATTTGTCCATTTTTCAATTGATAATGATTATCATTATAAGTTAAGACGCACTGGGATGCAATGCTTATCTATATATTGTTGGGGCAAGGAATACATATGTAGTAGTGTGTAATTGCTGTATTTTTGGTATGCTGGTAGTAAAGTGTGTACATCATGGACAATTCGTATAAGGTGGGAAGCTGGGAATGTTGGACTTTTACTCACATTTTTCCTGGATTTTGCTGTTAATCAACTTATTTCTGGCATTATTCATCGTTTTTCTGGAACGGCGCAATATTGGCGCAACCTGGGCATGGCTCATGGTACTATTATTTATTCCCGTTGTTGGCTTCATCGTATATCTATTCCTCGGACAAAATCTTAGTCGAGTCAAGCGCTTCCGACTACGCAAAGATTTCCGCTCCATCATCGAATCTGTCGTTAATGACCAGCGTGCCGAATTTGACGATAAAGCATTCCGTTTTAACGATTCTGCGATCACTCAGTATCAAGAGCTGGTACATCTTCATCTGATTAGTAATTACGCTCTCTACACGCAAGATAACCAGGTACAAATCTACTCCGATGGTATCAAAAAATTCGAAGCGCTGTTTCGCGATATTGCCGCAGCGAAGGAATATATCCACATTCAATATTACATTATCCAGCGTGATGATCTGGGTAGGCAATTAATGAATGCTTTAACGGAGAAAGCCAAACAAGGCGTTACAGTTCGGCTCGTTTATGACGCATGGGGCAGCTCCAAAGTGAATAAAAAGTTCCTGCAAGCATTCCGTGATGCCGGAGGACAAGCCGCTGCCTTTTTCCCACCTAGTATTCCGCTCGTGAACTTCAAGGTTAATTATCGGAATCACCGCAAGGTCGTTATTATTGATGGCGAATGTGCGTATATCGGTGGTTTTAACGTAGGTGATGAATACCTCGGCCATGTGAAAAAGTTCGGTTACTGGCGTGATACGCATCTTCGTGTGGAAGGCTCTTCTATTTTACAAATGCAGACGCATTTTCTGCGTGACTGGCATCTAGCCTTGAATACGCCGATGGATCGGGATTATTCGTTATTCGCGGTGTCTAAGCCTTTTAAAGGAAATATCGGTATGCAGATCGTATCCAGTGGGCCGGATAGCAGTCTGGAAACGATCAAATATTCGTATATCAAAATGATCTATGAAGCGAAGACAAGTGTGATGATTCAGACGCCGTATTTCATTCCAGATGAAAGTATGATTACCGCGCTCAAATCAGCCATCTTATCCGGTGTAGAGGTGCACCTGATGATTCCAAAGCGTCCCGATCATCAGATGGTATACTGGGCATCATATTCGTATTTACAAGAGCTGTTAGAGCTCGATATTCACTGCTATCTGTATAACAAAGGTTTCCTACATGCAAAAACAATGGTGATCGACGGCAAAATCGCTTCCGTGGGTACAGCCAATATGGATATACGCAGCTACAAGCTTAATTTTGAAATCAATGCAGTTGTATATGATTCGAAAGCAGCGACCGAATTACAGGAGTTATTTTTACAGGATATTAAGGATAGCGATGTGCTGACACTGGAAGGTTATCGAAATCGTCCATGGTATCGCAAAGTGATCGAATCGTTTGCTCGTCTGCTGTCTCCAATTTTGTAAAAGTAGGTTTATGTGGCTATTGTTACGAGGATGAATAGGAACTAAGATCGGATATAGAAACAAGCCGTACTGTGTAACTACAGCGCGGCTTGTTTTGATTTTATTATTGTGAATTTTTCATCTAATGAAATTTTGAATTCAAGGTGATGGATTGGAAATAAGTAGCTCCACATTCGGCTGGCTCCAATACACACTTCAATCAGACCTTGACTACACAATGCTGATATTGGCATTACTATGACCAACAATCATTGCCCGATCTTAGCTCTTTTCGCCAGCACTAGCCAAAACACGGATAGGCTCGCCTTTGAGAAATTGTACGATATCCTCTACGACATCCTCGTAAAAGGAGCGATAGTTGTCATCTGCCACATAACCGATATGCGGTGTGGCAAGTACATTCGGCATGGAACGTAACGGATGATCGAGTGGAAGCGGCTCCTGTTCAAATACATCCAGCCCGGCGCCAGCGATTCGATAATGCTGAAGCGCTTCGATCATCGCCTCCTGATCAACCAGTCCAGCGCGCGAAGTATTGATCAGATACGCAGTTGAGCGCATTCGAGCAATCTCGGATGCTCCGATCAAATGACGAGTCTTCTCGCTCAGCACCATATGCACAGAGACTATATCACTTTGTTCCATCAATTCATCTAGTGTGGATGCCTTACGAGCTCCTGCTTCCTCTGCCCTGGCTTCAGTCAGGTTCGGGCTCCACGCAAGCACATCCATGTCCATCGCCTGCGCGATCCGAGCCATTCGTTTACCGATTGTTCCGAGTCCAACCAATCCGAGTGTCTTGCCATACAGACCTGTACCGATTGTACTCTGCCATGATCCTCCATTTCGGAAGGCTTCATTTTCAGCAGTAACGTGCCGCACCAGTCCTAGAATAAGCGCCCATGTTAATTCTGTCGGCGCGGCGCCCTTACCTCTCGCTCCGCAAACAGTAATACCTAGACGTGAGGCGGCTGCGAGATTAACCGAGGCATTACGCATCCCTGTCGTTACCAGTAAGCGTAGCTTCGGTAATCGCTTCAGCACCTCAGCTGGAAAAGGTGTACGTTCTCGCATAATCACGATAATCTCGCAATCCTTCACTTGCTCTACAAGTGCATCGACAGATTCGATATACGATGAGAAGATGCGCATATGTACCTGTCCATCCAGTACAGACCAATCTGCCATCCGAAGTGCTACCTGCTGGTAATCATCTAAAATTGCGCATTGTAGTGTCATATTGTACGATCCTTTCTATGATCTGTTTTGGATTGCCCTTTGACATTCTTTCTGCTCTGTAGATCTTCCGATCTTGGAGGTTGGGTACAACCGTACATAGTACCTCTTAATCGAAGCTTACATATCTCTAGTATAACCTTAACCAACGGTGCACTGCATAGCTAGTAAGAGTACGAGCAAAGCTTCCCCTATATAACGTAGTCGATTAAAAGTGCAGACTCGTTCGTAGCCATCTAGCTACTCTACTTACTCTACATTCTCTACAAAAAACGCGGTTCCCTCTTCTGATGTAAGAGGAAACCGCGTTTGTACTGCAAGTACTTCATATTAAGATGTGTATTTTGGCAACCAATCACCGTGTGCTTCGATCAAGTCATCACACATTGCTACAATATCATCCATGGACAGCTCGGCAGCTGTATGTGGATCAAGCATTGCTGCATGATAGATGTGTTCCTTTTTACCTGTGATTGCTGCTTCGATTGTCAGCAATTGCGTATTAATATTCGTACGATTGAGCGCTGCCAGTTGTGGAGGCAGATCGCCAATATATGTCGGTGTAATTCCAGAACCATCGACCAGACAAGGTACTTCTACACAAGCTTCTTTTGGCAGGTTGGTGATCAAGCCTGTATTCATCACGTTACCACCGATTTTGTAAGGGCGATTTGTTTCCATTGCTTCCATGATATAAGAAGCATACTCCAGACTGCGTGTATGCTGGATATTTTCGCTGGCAAACAGCTTCTCACGCATTTCCTTCCAGCCTGCAATCTGATTCACACAACGACGTGGATATTCGTCTAGTGGAATATTAAAGCGTTCGATCAGCTCTGGATAATTACGTTTGATAAAGTATGGATGGTATTCGGCATTATGCTCGGAAGACTCGGTCACATAGTAACCAAAACGGTTCATCAGCTCAAAGCGAACCATATCCTCATGCTGCTCCTTTTGCTTTTCTTTTGCCAGGCGTTTAATTTCAGGGTACAGATCCTGTCCATCGCGAGTGACTTCCAGCAGCCATGCCATATGGTTAATACCCGCTACTTTGGCTACAACACCGGTCTGGTCGATGCCGAGTGTATCAAACAAATGCGGTACACACACTTGAACACTATGACACAAGCCGACCGTTTTGATACCGCCATGTACATTCATGACATTGGTAAGTACAGCCATTGGATTGGTATAGTTGAGGAACCAGGCATCTGGACAGACCTCCTGCATATCACGAGCAAAATCGAGCATAACCGGGATGGTACGCAAATTACGGAAAATCCCCCCAATACCGATCGTGTCCGCAATCGTCTGACGCAAACCGTACTTTTTCGGGATTTCAAAATCTGTAATAGTGCAAGGATCATAACCACCGACTTGAATTGCATTGATCACGTATTTGGCACCACGAAGTGCTTCTTTGCGGTCATGATAGGTTTTGATCGTACAGCTACTTCCTAGTGAACGAGCGAGGCTAGTCAGCAGACGTTCCGAGTCATTCAGTCGTTCCGCGTCGATATCAAACAGCGCTAATTCAAAGTCCTGCAACGATTCTGTCATCATCACATCGCCCAATACGTTCTTTACAAAAATCGTACTGCCTGCACCAAGAAAAGTAATTTTATTCATTTTACACTCAGCCTCCTGAAAAAATAATGTACCTTTACTATAGGCTGAGCAAATGAATTATACTATGGTTCAAACTATTCTAAATATGGCATAATCCCATATTTATTTTGGGAAGTGATTGTATTATTCGTTTAGATCTTCGAGATAAGTTGGACCATCTCCACTAGGTTGTGCGTTCCATTCATCAATAAAATCAATGTCTGTGTTAAATCCCCATCGACCGTCTGACATTTTTTTAAACTGCATTAGTTTTTTTTCAATCTTTGGCTCTTCTGGTCCGAAAGCAATACCTTTGTATGGATTCGTTTTTTGTATAGACTGAACGACTAGAGCTGTATCATTATTAACATCCATAACTTCAATTTCTTTTAATTCAAGTTTCTCATCTACCGTTTCAAAATATTGATTATAGTCTTCAATTAATTGCTCTTTACTATACTCACTTTCTTCATCCCCACTCAAACTTCTCCATTCTACAACGGTTTCAGCGTCTTTGGCTATCAAAGCATTCGTATACTGCGTAGCATCCGCTTGAACTTTTTGAAGTACTTCTGGTTGTGTTTGTATAAGTAGGCTCTGCTTTTTCAAAATATCCTCATTTATTTTAACCATGTAGCTATCTAGAATAAGTTTAACTGTCCATTTTCCATCAAGTTTGCTGAGCCATACTCTTGAAGTCACATCATAATGTACAGGCATATTAGTATTGGCAATCGTATATTTTAGTTCTAATTGGGCTTTGGTGCTGGTATCGTTATACGCTAAATAATTTATATTAATGCCGCTCACCTTTACTTTAGAATCAGCTGGATTACCATATTTCCCTGGTTGAATCGAAGTTAAAAATGTGGGGTATTTTTCAATATACTGTGCGTACAAATACGCAGGATGATACAATTTTAGATTCATTTTATCTACGTGCTCATAGTCTTTTAAATAGGCAAATACAAGCTTTTGAACTGCTACGTCCTGGCTCTTCCATTTCATCTTCATATTTAATTTTTGGCTAGATTTGTCATACGAAGCTGTGTATGGTGTGAATTGAGTCAAATGGTTCACCGGTGCATAAACTACGCCCTTAATCGCTTTAAGATTATCGAATGTGTCACCATAATCTGTGTCTATATAGATATCTTCACCTCCGACACCCAGATAAAATGTTGTCCATTCACTGGCTACTGCATGCGGTTTATAAGTTATCCACCATTCTTTCCATCCGTTCTCATTGGTATAGCGTATTGTCATTCCTGTTGCTTTGCTAAAGGCTAAGACGGGAACCCACACTTGGTTATCTTTATACAATGCGTTTACATCCTTTAACTGCTTACCATCTACAAATATAGCTACGCTTTTTTGCGTATTAGCTGTTTGCGTTGTACTAGCCAACTGTATGGACTGTGCTGCGTTCACAATCACGGGTTGTAGACCTGCTACGATCAGGCTTCCTACCAATGCAATTTTACCAGCTATTTGCCAAAATTGTTTTTCCTTTAACATGCGGTAATATCCCCTTTTGTAATGTATAGATGAATATGGATAGATTTTGTTCTATTGTAACGTTTTGCTTGCTACCTGTCTTTATTATTTCAAGAATGATCGTCCGATCACGGTTGTTTTCACTCTACACCTATACTTCGCTTTTACGTCATACAGACTAATCTTATAAAAACTTCTCTTGACCTTTTCCAAAACGACTCCTATAATCGAGAACCAATACCACATTGTAGCGATGACCAAAGACATGATTCCCTTCATGCACTGTTCAGAGAGAGAAGCGATTGCTGCGAGCTTTTCCAGTCAACGGTTGAGGAATTACCACTTTGTAGCTGTAATACCGAACGTATGAACGATCGTTTGACAGCTTGTACATGATATAGATCCGATTCTTGTTTTCGCAGTTTGTTTAGCAGTAATATATGGTGTCTGGTCCCAGACATGTAGTTCTGCTACGACTTGCATTAGGATGGATCTAGCATTTAAATAGCTGCTCGATGTTGCGATCTTCCGCATATGAGTAGGAATTACCGACTCATCCCCGTTACCGGATGCCAATGAGGGTCTACGCCTCTGGATCGAACACTGCTTCCTAGCAGATTCGCCGGAACGTCAGACTGAACTAGGGTGGAACCACGAGTTAAGCGCACTCGTCCCTGCTGGGACCTGTGTGCTTTTTTGCGCTTTCTTTTTACCTTATATCATTGGAGGTTATACCTATGTCTAATCAAAATTTATCTTCTCATCTACCCGAATCTGCTCACAATCGTTCTGTTGTCGAACCTAAGTCTTCCCCATCTGCTGCACAGATGCCATCGCAGCCTTCTTCACCGATTCGTGTTGAGCTGCCAAATGGTTCCATACGTGAGTATGCGGCGGGCGAATCAATTGCCGCTATCGCACGTTCGATCAGTCCTGCACTTGGTAAAAGTGCAATCGCAGGTCTACTGAATGGACAGCTCGTCCCCTTGCATAGCTCCATATCGGTAGATTCAAAGCTCGAAATAGTGACAAATGCTCACCCGGCGAGCCCAGCCATCTATCGCCGTAGTGCTGCGCATTTACTTGCTCAGGCTGTACAACGCCGATATGGTGTCGATGGTGTGAAGCTTGGCGGTGGCGTCGCAACAGAGCAAGGTTTTTATTACGATTTTGAGCTAGAGCACCCATTGTCTGAATCGGATTTACCGGAAATTGAAAATATGATGAGAAAGATTGCAGCGGAACATATAGCTATTGAGCAACAGCATGTGGAGATAGCTCAGCTAGAGCAACTTTTCAATCCTTTATCACAACCGTATCAGGCACAGCTGGCCCAGGAATTAGGTGCTCAGTCTTTACCGTCATATGGTATTTATAAGCAAGGCGATTATATAGATTTAGAACAAGATGTACTCTTGCCTTCTATGGGAAAATTACAAGCATTTCGCTTGATGAGCGTAGCCGGTGCCTATTGGAAGAGCGATGCCTCCAGTAAGATGCTACAACGTATTCAAGGTGTTGCCTTTGCTCATCCGAACGAGCTGGAGGAACATCTGCAATGGCTACAGGAAGCGCGCAGACGTGATCATCGCCGGCTTGGACGTGAGCTTAAGCTATTCATGTTTTCTGAAGAAGCGCCGGGAATGCCATTTTACTTGCCCAAAGGGATGTTTCTACGGACTGAGCTGGAACAGTTCTCCCGCAAGCAGCAGCTTCAGCGTGGATATGAAGAGGTACGGACTCCATTTATGATGAACCAGCAGCTATGGGAGCAATCCGGTCACTGGGATCATTATAAGGATAATATGTACTTTTCCGAGGTCGATCAGGAACGTTTTGCACTCAAGCCGATGAACTGCCCGGGACATATGCTCATTTATAAAAGTGAGTTGCGCTCGTATCGTGAATTACCGATACGTATGATGGAATTCGGTCAGGTGCATCGGCATGAGTTCTCTGGAGCGCTTAATGGACTGATGCGTGTGCGGACATTTTGTCAGGATGATGCTCACATCTATGCCCGTCCCGAACAGATCGAAGCCGAGATTGATCGCGCCATGCAGCTTATAGATGATATGTATCGTGTGTTTGGATTCCATTATGAGATTGAGCTATCCACAAGACCGGATGACTATATGGGTTCGGACGAGCTGTGGGATCAAGCGGAACAAGCACTGCAGCATGTGCTGGATGCACGTGGTGTTCCATATCGGATCAATGAGGGCGATGGTGCCTTTTATGGGCCGAAGATTGACTTTCACATTCTGGATGCCCTGCAAAGAAGCTGGCAGTGTGGCACAATCCAGCTCGATTTCCAAATGCCAGAGAAGTTTGATCTATGGTATGTGGGTGAAGATCATGTCAAATATCGTCCAGTTGTGATCCATAGAGCAATCTATGGCTCGATTGATCGCTTCCTTGGAATTTTGACAGAGCATTATGCTGGTGCCTTCCCACTCTGGCTCGCTCCGATTCAAGTGAGAGTACTTCCGGTATCCGATCATTATGAGGAGTATGCACAGCAGGTTCAAGCTATGCTGATGCAGGCTGGTTTACGAGTAGAGATTGACCACTCTAATAATAAGCTTGGTTATAAAATGCGCTCCGCTCAGCAGCAGAAAATTCCATATATGCTCGTCGTTGGTGAACAGGAACAGCAGTCTGGCAGTGTGAATGTACGTGAGTATAATTCGAACGAACAGAAGCAGCTTCCTATCGCTGAATGGATGGAGCTGTTAAAAGAATCTGTGGATGTGGGGCAGCGCGTACGTTCTGCTGTAGAATAAATAGATATGAGGATGTACTCTACTTGCCTAGATGTATCGGACAATGCTCTTAGTCAGAAGAACGACCGATCCTGATTAGTCTAGAGTCCATGTGGTTAACGGTGAATGAGAATTGTGATCAAGCAACGTATCATCAGACCCGAAATTCTCTTGTAGTCAGGAAGATCCATGAAAGGAGATCATTCAATATGTCAAATGAACATGCGTTGAATCCATCTGTAGACACTGAACTCGTAACTGTGCTTATTAATAAGCTTCCTCTATCTGCTCTACGTTATGAGCTCACAACCTATACAGCAGATACAGCAGATGATAATGCCGAGGCGCGCCAGCTGCTAAGCATCGACTTCATCATTACAGGTGGAGAGCAGTACCATGACGTAACGTCAATGTTATATCAGCCTGTCGTTGATGTGAGTGTACCAGAGCATGGAGTTGATTTTACAGCCAGCGTACACAATTACTTTACGTCTATTCCACGTCTCGAGCATGAAGAGGATACGGTTGATGTGCATTTGGAGCTGATCGAGTCATTGGTGTGAAATACGATTGATATAGATTCAGATCAAGTGAATAATAGCAGTATTGCACCTTTTACTTCTATCAAAGTAAAAAAGGACAACCAGCAAACAGGGAATGAATGCTCTCCCTGCAACTGGTTGTCTTTATTTTGTCTAACACATGTTGTTTCTTAATATAGAAGCTTTACGGATGCTTACACAAGCTCCGTCTCACTACCTATCATTCACTATCCCGATAGATCGACGTGCTAAGCCAATCTCGATGCACATAGCTTGGCATATTGTCGAGCGTTCCATACCAGCGTCCATTGCGATTTTCGGTATATTCCGTATATTGCGACCATGGATAAGCCTGTTCTTCATAGAATCGAGATACCTGTACATTTTCATAACGTTGATTCATCGTTCTACCTTCAATATCGTAGCCTGTGAATGCTTTTTTGGCGATCGAAGTTACGCGCTTAACCGATGTGGAATTAGAATCGCTATCTGTCCATTTGGTTGGTGCGATCAATACCTGCGTATTATCTACGACAAAATAAGCATTGTAATACGTGTCGGTTGTTGCTGTTTTGGCAAGATAGAACTTAACATTTTTCACTTGATTCGTATCGTACTTCTGCACGCTGGAATCACCATAGTAGAATCCGTTGGAACGAATATAAGGTAACCAGCGATGTGTTCCTGTCTGATACGCATAGCCAGCCTCGATTGCTTTGCCGCTCTCCGCATCAAATCCATAATACACCCATGGCTGTTCGCCTTGACCCAATCCACTCACTGTTGGCAAAGTTATATCCGAAGTTATGCTGTCAAACCCTTCAAATCCGAGTTGTCTACGCTCAAAAGCACCTGTGTTACCGCCATTGACCTGCTCAACTGGAATCGGATTATTAGGATCAAATTGAGTTGCACTGTTGGTATTGTCCGGTGCATTTTCATCCCGCTTCGCTGCGCCTAGATAACCGCGCTTGGAACTATATACTTCACCCGTAACTGTCATATACGTATAGTCCGCTTGTTTTAGTTGATCTGCCGAAGTCTCGCCTGTTGCAGCGTTCGATACCGGCTCACTGCCTGCAAGATCACGCACAACTGCCGATTTCTGCTGATCGAAAAACTGCTTATTCACCTCAGATGACTCCGCTCCGGTTCCATTTTGCGAATCAGTTGGTATACTTCCTGTTGTGTTTGCTGTCGTTGTGACCTTGTTTGTTGGAGCAGTTGTTGCCGTAGAAGCCGGCGTTGCTGCATGCACACCTATCGCTGGTGTAAGGGCCGTCAATAATAGGCCAAATGATATGAATGTTTTGAATGTCTTCATGCTGTCGTTCCTTTCTGTCCTGAAATAATCTTCAATCCGGGCTATCCAGTGACCTCTGTCATTCCCGTCGTTCACTGTTTCTATATGTATGCAGCTAGCCAGTTTGTATGTGATGGCAAAATGGGGTAATGACGACTATAGGCCTTTCTATACATTAACACGAATAGCCAGCAATTTAAAATTTTGCCTGTTTCTCTTTTGTTGATTTCGTCTAGCCGTGTCTTTTTGAGAACCATATATTGGTTTTCGCTACAAATTAGCAGCTTCTCAAAATATTTTTCAAAACCGCCATATTTTTTCGAGAAAAAGTGCAACCTTTTTTGATTAGCCAACGTAATATATAGTATACCTAATAAAAAAGCGTGAAATAGTTTAAAATTAAGCTTGTCGCTTGCCTAATGGCTAGATTTACAGTGTTTCTTGCCTTTTACTGTGAACGTCGCTGTTTGTCACACTTGCTTGTCGCTATCGTTCATCCATTATTCATACTATAATGGTAAAGTTGCAAAAAACGGAACGCCCATTTTGCACAGGTACATCGGCTTTAAACCTTATACGCACGACGAAAGGATCGAGATTATTATGAAAAAAATCGCTTACTCACTTTCCGCTGCTCTACTGGCAGTATCCCTTCTGCCATGGCACTCGGCAAATGCCGCTACCGTAGCAGCAGAAGCCAAAGTTCCTGTAACACCAATCGCTAATGAAATTACTGTACAAACAGAAGCTAATTTCAAAAATGCAGATGATGTTCACTCCTTCGTGATCAACGCAGCTCGTAATCATGTTACAACAATCAACATGAGCGTGAAGCAAGATAGCGATGTGAACGGTTCTTCTGGCTTTGTATTTTATAACAGTGCAATCGCTAAAGAAGCTGTTGGTTATGACGGCTTTGACGCTTTAGCCAATGTCATTGACCAGGCACATCAGTACGGCATCAAAGTTCGTGCATGGATTCCACAATTCCAGGATAAAGCTGCACTCGACATTAATTCCAGCTGGCAAATGCGCAGTATTGACGATAATGGACGAATCAGCACATACACTGGACAAAATGGTAGCCAATACTATGTAAATCCATTTGAACAGGATGTACAAAATTACGAGCGTTCAATCATCAAGGAAGTTGTTAAAAACTACAACATTGACGGTGTGGTACTGAGCGGTATGGATTTTGACACTGAGCGTGTGGATATGAATACGAACACGATCACTAATTTCCGTTCGACCAACAATTTTGATCCGAAGAAAATTAGTTTCACAAAAAGCACTGATGAAAACAAAGTGGCTCAGTGGAACAGCTGGAAAGCAGATCAGCTGGCAACGTATATCAAAGCAGCTAGCAGTGATATTCGTACAATCAAGCCTGAACTGCCAATCGGCGTGCAAACAGATGTAATAAACACTGACGGTACAAGTCCTAACGTAGCTGCATTTAGCCCATCTGTGGATTTCATTATGCCAGTCGTGCCATCCGATGCAACAGCTGAAGCAGTGTACGGTACAGAAGGTATCGTAGCGAAAACGGAAGCACAAGCCAATGGTAAAACCGTTATTCCTGTGCTGAATCCAGATCTGAGCACTAACAACGTGATTGACCTGTACACTGGACTACGCAGTACACAGCCTGAAGTTCAAACTGTAAACTATTCTACTACAGGCGCGTTTAGCAATGCACTTCTCGGTAATGTTGGTCTGAACGCAGGTTATTAATTCGATAGCTTTAAAGTAAATTGCTTTAAAAGCAAACCACCATATAATCTGTTATTTCATGATTATGTAGTATAGATACGGTGATCTATGATTGAGCCTCTACCTCCCTTTGGTGCGTAGAGGCTTTTTTATGTGCTCGAAATATAGAAGCTTTGAATGACATACTCTTCTACATTTTGATTCTTATTAACATGAATGTTACGATACGTATACGTTATTATACATAGCCAGTGACTGATTATATGTAGGATATTGACGCTAGCATCAGAGGTGACGAAACATGAAAAAGTGGATCTGGTGGGTCATGATAGGAGCTGGTGTGCTAGGATTAGCAACTTTTGCCGTGAATACGCTCCAGCTCGGCGATCCGCCTCAAAATGAAACCTATACTCAAGACTGGGCGCTTCCTGCGGGCACGATGAAGCAACTCAAAATCCAATCCGATTATGAGATTGTGGTTCAGTTTACGCCAAGTCCAGATGGAAAGGATCATGTTGCCCTTAAGGGAGCGATCCAATCTGGAATTCGTCAGCAATTAGAACAGACTGCTCTTCAAGACGACACCCTGCAATTACCGCTGCATACACAGCGTCGCAGCTGGCAGATTGTACAGCCTGGTGTTCGTCCTCATGTTCAATATATTACGGTGCAGCTTGCCAATCCGAATAGCTTGAAGCTAGCAGACTTTCACCTCGTTTCTGCCCAGACGAATCTGAATCATATTCAAGCAGAGCAGATTCATGTCGAGTCTAGCTCTGGACGTATCAAGGCGAAGCAGCTGGAGGGCGATGTGAAGCTAACCACTTCTCAAGGCAATATCATAGTTAATGCATGGAAAGGGCATAATCTAGATGTAAAGACCGGTTCGGGTCAACTTCAAATTGATAAGGCTACAGGTCATGTTCATAGCTTCACTGGTTCCGGGCCGCTTCAGATCAGTCAGCTTGGTGGGGATGCGGATATTGTCTCCCATTCAGGCGATGTCGAGTTAACTCTGCAAGGTTCGCATAATCTCAAGGTAACAACCCGTTCAGCTAATATCCGTGTCGCTACGACTTCAACATTTGCTGGGAATTATGATGCGCGCTCACAGTCGGGAAAAGTACAAGTACCTGAGCGTGAAAACATTGGATCGCATACAATTCATGCGTATTCGGAAACGGGAGAGATTCAGATTGAGCAAGACTAAACCGGCTCGCTAATTCGTCCTATATGTAGCTTACATGTATCGCTGAGTATCTTATAACTCATAAATAGATGTGTATCATTTTTAAAGTGCAGATCATTCTAATAGATTCGTTTTGCTGGTCTTCTATAATCTTTGATACTAACTTCATCTTATCGAACAATCCCTACAAAACGAATAGGACAGCAATAAATGAACCAATACAAAAAGCCGTAGTGACAGGGTTTGCCCAAAGTTGGTGCTTAATCCCTGTCTGCTACGACCAGTACATCCATATTACGCGCTTCACGCAGTACTTTTTTCAGAATAGATTCACGTCCCCAGCGCTTCCAGCGTGGTGTGCTGGATTGACCGATCACCATTTGAGTAGCTTCATGACGACGTGCTTCTTCATTAATATAACGTGCTAACGTCTTCATTCGCATATGACGTTCGCGATACTCCATATAGAACTCACCATTCAGTCGCTCGGTCAGCTTTTTAAAGCGATCTGCTTTGCCACGCTCCTCCTCCGTCATTGTCTGCTCGTCACCCGCATGGATATATGTGACGACCAGCTTCGCCTTCAGCCGATAGGCGGTACGGAATCCACGCCGAATTAAGCGTTCCGCTTCGTGATCGAGCTTCACTCCAACGAAAATAACTTCTTCCCTACGCCAGGGTCCTCGTAACGATGTATTACGCTCCCAGGATTCTAGCCGTTCATCCACATCATCAGCCACTTCACGTAGAGCGAGCTCGCGCAGGGCAATCAGATTACCTAACTTAAAAAAATTGTTGAGCGACTGCTCGATTTTGGCAGAAGCGTAGATTTTACCCTCGCTAAGTCGCTGGCGAAGTGTCTGCGGGGTTACGTCGATGAGTTCTACTTCATCTGCTAGATGCAAAATAGAATCCGGCACTGTTTCTCGTACACGAATGCCTGTGATCTGCTCAACTGCATCATTTAAACTTTCTAAATGCTGAATATTCACAGTGGAAATAACCGAAATACCTGCTTCTAGCAGTTCCCGAATATCCTCATACCGTTTGCCATTGCGACTACCCGGTACATTCGTATGGGCAAGCTCATCCACCAGTACAACTTCGGGGTTACGTGCAATAATGCCATCCAGATCCATCTCTTCTAGATGCCGCTCACTATACAGAATCTGTTGACGTGGAATCAATGGCAATGTCTCTGCTTGCTCGGCGGTTTCTTTTCGTCCATGGGTTTCCAGTAGTCCGATCACCACATCAATGCCTTGACGCATCAATTCTCTACCTTCGCGTAGCATCGTGTACGTTTTGCCCACGCCCGGCGCGGCACCTACATATACTTTGAATGTACCACGCTTGATGCTCTCAATCTGGCGTCTTATTTCATCGGACGGCAAGCGGCGGTAAGTTTCCGGTCTTTTGACGGCGGCGGTACGAGCGGGTAAGATGCGCTCCCCCTCCTGTTCTGCCCGATCTGCCATGAGAAAAATATCAATATGCCGCGTATACATGAGAAGTCCGTTCACGACCGAGCTATTCACCAGTTCCTGCCAGCGTTTTTGCCGGGAATGTCCGAGTACAATCCTAGTCACCTGATGCTCACGTGCATAATTGACCATTTGACGTGACAGATCAAAGCGTGAACGAATTAAAATTTCCTCAAATGCACCGCCGATCTGCTCAGTCAACTCGCGAAAGGATCGCTTGAACGTACGCTCCTCTGTCGTTAGCTTCACACCGCGATGTCGAAACGACACGATTAACAGATCACCGCTTAAACGACGGGCAATCTGTTGTCCACGGCGAATATAGATCGAACCGTTCCAGTGATACTGCACCAGCACCATGATTCGCTCAGTTGTACCGCTTGGTCCGGTTAGCCCTTGTTCGGCGCGGTGCTTATCCAGCATATCGCCTACACCTTCGGCAACCGTGCGAAGAGCTAGCTCACGCAGAACTGCCAGATTACCGCGTTCAAAATAAGCACTATCCGTACTCCCCTGCAAATGCCCTGCTAGATTCCGCTGTAAAATGACTTCGGGTGTCACATCAATGAGTCGTACCTCATCCGCCTGTACAAGCACATCCTCAGGTACCGTACATTCAACTTCCCGTCCAAGATAATGACGGGCAAACTGTGCAGCCCCCTCCAGCTCATACACATTTACTGTCACCATGATACTAATTCCCTTACGCAGCAAATACTGAATATCTTCCCAGCGTGTAGCATGTTCAGCATCTGGACGATTACGATGAGCCAGATGATCGACGAGTAGCACTTCTGGATTGCGCTGGATAATCTGCTCTAGATTCAGATCCTTTTGCTCCCATACATGACCATCGCTATCCTGCTTCATCCAGTGAATACTCGGAATCCGTTCTAGATCGCCCAGCTGCTGCACCGTTTCCGGACGCTGTAAGGTGGAGACAGCACATAATGCTACGTCCAGTCCTTCCTGCTTGAGCAGTTGACCGTCACGTAGCATATGATACGTTTTACCGGAGCCGCTAACGGCTCCGATATAGATTTTCAGTTTCCCTTGCTTGAGACGTGTGATCATCTCCAGTAATTCATCAGGCGATTTGCGTCTGAATGTACTCATGAGCCAGAACCTGTTTTAAGCTGCTCTAAGCCGATATTCAGCTTCAGTACATTGACTGCTGGATCGCCAAGCATTCCGAGCTGCGGTTCATTTGTATTTTGCGTGATTAGTGCGTTTAATTTGTCTTGAGATACGCCAGTCAGCTTGCTAATACGTGGCACTTGAGCCATCGCAGCGGCTGGACTAATATCCGGGTCAAGACCCGAACCAGAGTTGGTAATCAGATCCATCGGTAGTGAGGATACAGGCACATCTGGATTGTTCTTTTTCCATTCGTCGATCGACGCCTTCATTCGCTCCATTAATGCAGGGTTAGATGGAGCAAGGTTGGATGAACCGGAACCATTGGCGTTATAATCGACACTGGATACGCGTCCCTGGAAAAATTGAGGATCTTTGAACTCCTGCCCAATCAATTCGGAGCCGATGACTTGATTTTGGCTATTGTAGATCAGGCTACCTGATGCTTGATGCGGCATGATCACTTTCGCGATTCCAGTTACGACAAGCTGATACATGACGCAGCAGATGACAAACAACACCGCGCTCGTTCTAAGCGTTGTCCATATCATTTTAATAGGCATAATATTTCTTCTCCTGTTCCTATGTGTGAATAATTCGTTGCGACCGATTAGATCATAACCCCGATAAGCATATCAAGCAGCTTGATTCCGATAAAAGGTACAACCACGCCGCCCAGACCGTAGATAAACAAGTTACGACGCAATAGACGAGTCGAGCTCATCGGACGATAAGCTACGCCCTTCATCGCCAGCGGAATCAGAATCGGAATAATAATGGCGTTAAAGATCAGTGCAGACATAATAGCCGATGTTGGTGAATGTAGATTCATCACATTGAGCACTTGCATTTGCGGGATAGCTACCATAAACATCGCTGGAATAATTGCAAAGTACTTCGCAATATCGTTGGCGATACTGAATGTGGTCAGACTACCACGGGTCATCAGAAGCTGCTTACCGATTGAGACGACTTCAATAATTTTAGATGGGTCTGAATCAAGGTCAATCATGTTCGCTGCTTCTTTGGCCGCTACAGTACCACTGTTCATCGCGATACCGACATCCGCTTGTGCCAATGCGGGTGCATCATTCGTACCATCGCCAGTCATCGCTACGAGCTTGCCTTGTGCTTGTTCACGGCGAATAACTGCAATTTTATCCTCTGGTGTACTTTCGGCGATATAATCGTCTACGCCTGCTTCGCGTGCAATTGTCGCTGCTGTGAGCGGGTTATCTCCTGTACACATAATCGTCTTGATCCCCATGCTACGCATCTGTTCAAAGCGCTCACGCATCCCTGCTTTGACCGTATCTTTTAGATAAATCAGACCGTAGATCACATCATCGACTGCAACCGCAAGCGGCGTACCACCTGCTGTTGCGATGCGATCACTGCTTGCTTGCAAGGAGGCTGGAATTTGACCACCTTGCTCGATCACCCAATTTTTCACAGCATCGACAGCGCCTTTGCGTACTTTACGTCCGTCTTTTAGATTCAGACCGCTCATTCGCGTCTCTGCGCGGAACTCCACCACTTCGGCTCCATTCGGTAGTTCTTGATTGATCGCCCAGCCTTGTTTTTTCATCAGTTCCATTACAGAACGACCTTCTGGTGTCTCATCCTGCGCCGAGCTGACAGCTGCCCAGTGACCTACATCCTCGGCAGTATGTCCTTCCGTTGGAACAAACTCACTTGCCATCCGATTACCGTAGGTGATCGTACCTGTTTTATCCAAAATGATCGTATTAATATCGCCAGATGCTTCGACTGCTTTACCCGACATTGCCAGTACATTAAATCGTGTAACCCGGTCCATCCCGGCAATACCAATCGCGGATAGTAGACCCCCGATTGTAGTTGGAATTAAGCAGACGAGCAGTGAGATCAGTACAGGCACCGGAATATGAATACCCAGATATTGCGCCATGAATGGTAACGTGACAACAACCATCAGGAAGATGATCGTTAAGCTAATCAATACCGTATTCAAGGCAATCTCGTTCGGCGTTTTCTGACGTTCGGCGCCTTCAACCAGACTGATCATCCGATCCATAAATGATTCACCTGGATCACTTGTAATGCGCACGGTGATCTCATCACTAATGACCATCGTACCACCAGTGACGGAGCTGAAGTCGCCGCCCGCTTCCTTGATAACTGGAGCAGATTCACCAGTAATCGCAGATTCATCAACCGAAGCGAGTCCCTTGATCACTTCGCCATCACCCGGAATCATCTCGCCCTGATGGACGACAACCAGATCGCCTTTACGCAAGGAAGTCGATGGAACATCTACAATACGGTCACCTTCTAGCTTGCGTGCGGTAATTTCTTTTTTGGTCTTTTTCAGTGAATCGGCTTGTGCTTTACCGCGTCCTTCTGCCAGTGCTTCGGCAAAGTTAGCGAACAAAATCGTTAGCAGTAAAATGACTGAGACCGCGATATTAAAGCCTGTTGATACCGAATCACCAAATGCATTAGGTACAAAAACAAGCAACAAGCTAATGACCAGGCCAACTTCAACGACAAACATGACCGGATTTTTCATCATTAAAAGCGGGTTTAATTTTACAAATGATTGCTGTAATGCCTTCGTTATCAGATCCCGGTTCATCACGGAAGCTTGATTTTTCATTGCTGATTCCTCCACCTGATTATCCTCAAATAAAACGCTTAATAGATTATAGTTGGTATGGGCTTGCTTACAGTGTAAGCTGTTCGGCAATCGGACCCAGTACAAGTGCTGGGAAGAAGGTCAGTGCACCTACAATTACCACGACAACAATAAATACACTACCAAACAATGCCTGGTCGGTACGAAGTGTACCACTGCTCTCTGGAACAGGTGTTTTGGCTAGCATCGAACCGGCTACCGCGAGTAAAGTCACCATAGAGAAGAAACGCGCAAGCATCATCACAATACCGGTTGATAGATTCCAAAAGACAGTATTATCCCCCAGTCCCTCGAACCCTGATCCGTTGTTAGCCGCAGAGGATGTAAATTCGTACAGAGCTTGCGTCAGACCGTGGAAGCCTGGATTCGATATGGTATTTGGGAAAAACATCAATGCCATCGTCGTTGGTGCTAGTACAAGTAGTGGCTGAATGAGTAGCGTGACTGCAATCAGCTTCATCTCTTTGCCTTCTACTTTGCGTCCGAGAAATTCGGGTGTGCGTCCAACCATCAGTCCGGATAAGAAGACCGAGATGATCGCATACATCAGTACGTTCATCATGCCGACACCAGAACCACCAAATACCGTATTTAGCATCATATTACTCAGAGCGATCATGCCGCCGATTGGTGTTAATGTATCGTGCATCGTGTTGACTGCTCCGGTCTCCGATGCAGTGGTCACGACAGAATAGAGAGAGGACTCTTCAATACCAAATCGTACTTCCTTCCCCTCCATCGAACCTACACTTTGCTGTAGTCCAAGCTGATTAATGAGCGGATTGCCCTGATGCTCTGCGTATAAAGAAGAACTGAGCATAATCATGAACATGATCGCCATCGACACGAACAAGACGCGTCCCTGCTTGGGATTGCCCACGATACGTCCATACGTAAATGGAAGCGAGATCGGTACGAGCAGCATCAGGATCATTTGCAGCATATTGCTGATTGCGTCTGGATTCTCAAATGGATGCGCGGAGTTCGCTCCGAAAAATCCACCGCCGTTATTCCCCATTTCCTTAATCGCTACAAAGCTACCCAGCGGCCCCATGCCAATCTGCTGCTGGGTACCCTGCAAGGTGTTAGCTGTTACCGATGCTTGGAATGTCTGTGGTACACCCTGACTGATAAAGATCAACGCAGCTACGATGCACAGTGGTAACAAAATGCGTGTAATCGCACGAACCAGATCGACGAAAAAGTTCCCCATCGGTTTACCTGCCAGGCCACGCATAAAGGCGATCGCTGCGGCAATACCCGTTGCTGGCGAAACGAACATCATGAAGATAATCGCACTCATTTGCGAAAACATCGACAATCCACTCTCACCGCTATAATGCTGTAAATTCGTATTTGTTAAAAAGCTGATTGCCGTATTAAACGCAAGATCCGGACTCATCGCCGAGACGCCTGCTGGATTCAGCGGCAATTTATCCTGTAAACGGAAGATCACGTACACGATCAATGCCATCACTGTATTACTAACAAGCAAAGCAACTACGTATTGCTTCCAGGTCTGATTATTTTGGCGGATGCCCCCTAGCTTAAAGATAAGCTTTTCCAGTGGTCCAAAAAAGCGATCTAGCTTCCCGGGTGTATAGTCAAATGCTCGGGCGATATAAGCTCCCATTGGACGTGCTAATAGCAGCGCGACCAATAATGTTAATGCAACTCCGATATATGCGAACATACTCACTCACTCTCTCCTGCCTGTTTAGAATTTTTCCGGATAGATTAGGGCGTAGCACAAGTACACCAGCAAGCCTGCAATAATAAGCCATAGTAGCCAGATCATTGTTCTTTCCCTCGCTCCCCAATCACTCTGGATGACCAGCTTCCCAGTCCACCAAGCGCGAATGCAATGAGTAAAATCAGCACAATCATTAATACGTCTAACATGATTCGTTTCTCCTTCAGCATGAACATGCATCATATTGGAATCCAGATTTCAGTTGATCTGTCGAGGCTCATTTGTGACCTATCCGGACAAATATCCCAAAATTAGGCACAAAAAAAGAAGCCTCGGTAAAAATCGAACTTTTCACCGGGCTTCTTCCGTGTGTAATGGAACTACCTACCAAATCGTAGAGTAGACCATATGACGTAAGCCGGATATAAGTTCTTCCGAAGTGGCGCTGACGAGGTTAGCTGTCGGGTTCGGGCTGGAAGATTGCCCGTTCCGGTATGTCCGGAATTCACCCCGTATCAGATTGCTTACATCTGTGCAAAGCTGACGATTGGTTCCCCCGCTTTCCTGACTCGACCAGCCCCATGCTGACGATCAGGAAATTAAGCGCATATGATACAAAGAGCTGAACACGAGTTGCTTTTCAGAAGCTGGACTACGTTCACAAGGCATAAGAAAACACAGAGCGTTTATACCCTGTGTCATAATGGCACAAGTTCCATACGCCTCTCTCGACTTCCGCTTACGAGGTTAGCTGTCGGATTCGGGCGGTGAGAGTCGCCCTACCATCAGCGCCGGTCCCATGGTTACCGGTACTGACGGATTCACCCCATGCAGGTTGCCATCGGCTCTCACACCGCTGACATCTGCTCATTGGTTCCCCCGTTTTCCGGTTATGACCGGAAACTCAGCATTAAGAACAAGAAACTTCTGAAATTCAATTGTTCAATCTGGATAAATTGAGATTCGCATTCGGCTCCTCTCCGCTGCAATCATGACGCGATCACTTCCGTGTATGCTCTAAGCGATACGTTGATGCGATGCGCCTTGATCTGCTTTGCAGGAGGACGTTCACTCACGAATCTCTGAATCCTGAAATGTATATTACTCCTGTAATTCCAAAGTGTAAAGCAGATCAAAAAGGCAAAAAAAGCCGTGATTTACCGCAGCTTTCTTTTTTGAAAATGTAGCAAATGCTTAGCTCTCGCAAGCGCCTTTTTACTCTTCTTTTCGCTCATTATCTTGAATTTTACATTTAGTTTCATTGCTTTCATTGGATCTTTCACTTCGTTTCGCAAATAACTATGTCATTATTATCATTAGCTTAAGATATGCGCAATTCATCGTAAAATAACCCGTCTCCATATCAGAGACGGGTTATTCAATATGGAGCTTATTTATTGTATCTTGCATCATATTGAACGGAGAAATCGACAGGCTGCTTAAAGGCATTTTGCAGCAAATCGACATCCGCTTGATTGCCTGTAAATGAAGTCAGTGTGGTCGACTGTGCCAGTGATTCCAGATTAGCAATCCGATTATCACCTGCCAGCTTCACCTTTTGCAGACAAGGAAACTCACTCAAAGCAGACAAATCATCAATGCTTACATTCGCGAGTGTGAGCTGCTTTAATTGTGTAAAGCAGCTTAAATGCTGCATGTTCTTCCATTCTACACCAGTCACGGTTAACGAAACGAGCGAGCATTTACTTAGTAATTCCCAGGCTTCCCTATTCCATTCGCCTGCCTCGATCACGGTCAGCGTTCGAAGCTGCTCCATCTGTCCAATTATACTTGCTTGCTCTACATTAGGATTGGATAAGGTTAAGCACTCCAAAGTAGGTATCGCCAGCAGTGGGCGATAATCAGTAGCTGGAATACGATTACATTCCAATTCAACCAGTCGTTTTAATTCAGCAAGCGGCTGGAGGCTGTTCACCTGAGTATCACTAATATCAAGCTGACGTAAATAAGGCAATTGCGATAAAGGGGATAAATCTTCTACTGGATTATGGGTCAGATATAACTTTTTCAGTTCCTCACATCCAGCAAGTGGCGATAGATCAACAATATGATTACGTGCGAGACTGAGCTCACGCACCTCGGTGCAACGGCTTAATGGACGAATATCACTAATATTTTCGTTTGGCAAATAAATCTGGTACAGCTCTATGAATTGCTTCCATGACCCATAGTCACGTTCGATTCGCTCTTGCCAGTCAGGAGATAGCTCAACTGTCCATGTGTTAAGCTCATCATCGGATGCTAAATCGCTATTCTTCCCTCCATCCGATGCAAAGGCGTAATGCTGGGCATCACGGAGTAAGCGCGCCTGCTCATCACGTCCATATATCCAGTATTCGACTCCATCCTCCTGCTGTACCGTATAGTTCTCATCTCTAACCGTATCATGGAGAAACTGAATAAACTCACCGATATTGCGAGCAATAACAAACTTCGTTTCTTCATCACGTCCAAAATTAATCACTTGACCTACGATGCCTTTCGGACCCGGGTCAAGATCAATTCCTAGATGATTACCGCCGCCATCGTGGCAAAACGGAATCCATTTGTGGTTAATATATTGCTCTTTGATCCAGTCCGATGGAATGGAATAATGATCGCCCATATCGCCATATTCTGCGTGCAGGTCAGACCATATTTTCCATTCCCGAACCATCTCTTGAAGCGTTAAAAATTGCAGTCCAAAAAATAAACCTGGACTGCTATGTGATTCTCCATTATGAATAGAATAAAGCTGCTTCAGCTCCTCGGGGAAATGAACACCCATCGCTTGCTCTGCAGCTGCAATCTCTGCTTCGTCTGCTGGCTCCAGCAAGCTTCGCTCCAGGCTGCCGAGTCTGGAACGCAGCATGGATTTGATCGCTTCGATCCGTGTGTCTATCATGCGGCTATCCCCTTTTATATTGATATCATTCTAGCATTTGCTGGGCAGCATGATCTTATGATTGTGTGGATATATGTATCCTGTATCCAATTCATACGTACCATCGCCTTATCTATAGGATCTATTCCAGTAAAGCATTCCGCTTAAATATGAGTACCACTTCACGTGAGCTTCCCTGTGACATAGATGTATCAAAGCTAGAAACAAGCTCCCAGCCTTCAAAACCAAGATCGTTCAATGTGCTCTGTAGCTCCTGTTCATCGACCTTGCCGCCTAGAAAACCACTGGTTTGCAATTTTACGGTTTTATATTCCCACTGAATCATGGTATGATCTTCCTTTCTGAGATGATAATACGTAACCGCATATTTCATCCATTTGCGCCATAACTGGCTATAAATGGGTATAATCAATATTGTAGCATATCAATGATAAGGAGTTACACCATACCCCCGATGAAGACTATTGGACTTGTGCGCCACTTTAAAGTGAATAAAGAGTTTCCTATTCGCCAGATGGTGACGGTGAACGAACTGGTCACATGGCTTGAAGAATACGATGTGGCTGATATTGAAGAAGGGACGACTGACCTGCGCGGTCTAAACTGGGAAATTTGCTTTACCAGCGATCTTCCGCGTGCGATTAAGACGGCTCAATTTATCTATCCCGGCGAGATCGTGATCATGCCTGAGCTACGCGAGATTACGCCGCCAACGTTCAATACGGGACTTCGGTTCCCTTTTATTGGCTGGGCGGTATTTGCACGAATTGCTCCCTTGCTCAGTCGGCGATATAAACGGATGGTTGCAGAAGCGAATGCGCGTATTGATCGTGCATTAGACATTATCCTTGCGTCTGATGCTGAGCATATTCTGATCGTAAGTCATTGGGCGCTTATGCTCTATATGCGCAAACAGCTTATTCGCCGCGGATTCACTGGTCCGCGTATGCGTATGGTTGAGAATGGGAAGCTTCATCTATTCAGAGATGCTGAATCCAGTGCAGCACTGCACGCAGAAACATCCGGTACAAACAATACGTAAGCTGCTCCGTATGGGTTGCAGCTTACGTTCTGTATTCACTTCTACTTCGCTCGTCATAATAGGACATAGCAAACGGATAAGCTACTAATCCCTATTCGGAAGCTTATTTTGTATTACACACCGCTAGGTTGGCTATCTGATTCAGTCATAGCTTCTGCACTCTGCTGACGACGCTGTCCATTCAGGAACAGTATAATCGTCTCCTGCTCCCATTCGTTTAACTGGCGTCCATAATGCTCCTCCAGCTGACGAGTGATCGCTTGTTCCTCTGGCATAGGTTGCTGTACAAGCTGCGCTACACGCTCCAGCATATCTAGCTCATGACGGAACCTCTCTCCATTCCAGATGTCGGCATGATGCGATAGAACGACCTGATCGGCATCAAAATGACGCAGCTTATTCACCAGCTTTAGTGCTTGCTCAGCTGTATATTCATTCGGTTCCACATGAATATTCGGATATAATGCATCCCCGGCAAACAACACCTTATCCTCTTTTACATATACGACGGTCGAATCATTGGAATGATCCCCACCTACATGCTCCACCACACAATGGACACGCCCCAAATCCAGCTCTAACTTGCGATCAAAGGTAATGTCCGGCGTCGGTAGTACAATATCCCGCTCCTCCACATATTCCTTCTTAATCGCACTTGCGCAAAATTCGATCTCTGTGCCTTGCTCCACTCGCTGATCGAGCGCTTCATCATCCCAGGACAAGCCCTGCATGGTGCGGATATATTCTGTTGTTAACGTCTGAGCAATAATCGTCGTATTCGCCTGATTCATGCCAAATACATGATCCCAGTGCCAGTGCGTCAGTACGACCCAGCGTGGAGATATATCTAGCTTAACCAGTTGATCTATAAACAACTGAATATGTGCAGCAGAATTACCGGCATCGACCAGTAATGTAGAACGCGTGCCTGTAATCGCACCTAGAATCGGACGATCCGTCTCCTGAACAGGCGTTAAATAATGAATATGTGAAGACAGTTGCTGCATGATTTGCATAGTGAAATATACTCCTTATAGTCAATTTGCCAGATGAGATCCACATCTATACAGCTCATCTGCACTTGATTGTAGATATTCCTATATTGTACTACACGTAAACCGTACCTCCCAAATCACCTTATACTCTAAAGAGAGCCTTTATTACGTTCCATCAGTGCCATCAGCTTCACCTCGGTTGCCGAATCTTGTACAGGCGTGTAGATGCTACACCGCAGTTCACTATTTCCCTGCACAATTAATGAACTGAGCTCGAACAGCATTTTCCCGCCACGTGCATGGCGAAATTCGAGTACAACCTGCGGCGCCGAGCTCACCTTACTCTCCTCCCATAACGGATTAAAATCAGGATAAGTGCTCTTCATTTCCTGTAAAAATGTCTCGTACCAGTCATCCTCCATGTACTCGCCATAATATGCCCGAAAGATCGCCAGGAAATCTGCCGCAAAATCCTTCCAATTCACGGCCAGCCTGCGAAATTCTTTGCGATCAAATACGAGCGCGATCATATTACGCTGATGCTCCGGGATTTGCTCAAAATCCAGAAATACATGACGAGCTGCCTCATTCCAGGCCACAATATTACAATGGCGATCTGAGATGATGGTTGGACAATAGCGTAGCTGCTCCAAAATCTTGGCAAGGGATGGACTAATTTGTGGCCTTTCCTCAATGCCAGCGTACGGTAATAAGCCTGAGCTTTTATCAAGAGCAAGCGAAAATAGGTACTTGCGTTCATCTGCTGTCATTTGCAGGGCAGCAGCCACATTTTCCAGCACGGAAGCAGATGCTTGAATATCACGCCCCTGCTCTAGCCACGTGTACCACGTTGTGCTCACCCCGGCTAGCTGTGCAACCTCTTCTCGGCGTAACCCTGGTGTACGGCGGCGTAATCCGCTACTCAGTCCCACAGCTTGCGGCGCAATTCGAGCCCGCTTTCCTTTTAGAAATTCAGATAATGCATGAAGTCTCGCTTGATTGTTCATAGATGATTCCTTTCCAGGCACTAGCCTAAATGTTGCTTTACAAGGAGTCCAGGTGCCCTGTCTGCGGCTTAGCTAAGCATAACCTATTATAATTTATACTAGGATAAACGGTAACTTGTACTAGGATATTTCTCATGCCAAAATGATACCATCAGCCATAGCGTTACACAATCTATATCTAGAGTCGATTGTAGAACAAGCTCTCTGATTCCCTGTCTCCGCTTTGTATGCGGGCTGTACACCACAGACAGATCGGATCAATAGCAATCAGGCTGAATATAGAGATGATAAGCTGTACGGATGTAAATGGAGCTACTTCGGTAGGAACGTACATTAAATGATGAATGTACATTCAATATCGAAGCGATATAGCAAGACTACTACTTAGGAGGCAGTACGATGGAACGTGTTGTAATTACAGGAATGGGCGTTATTTCTCCGATCGGCAATGATGTGGATACCTTTTGGGAGCATCTTCACAGCGGGAAGTCGGGAATTACTCCAATTGATAGCTTTGATACAGAGCGATATAAAACGAAGTTTGCAGGTGTTGTGCGTGACTTTGATGCGGAGGCAAGATTTGGGCGCAAGGAAGCGCGGCGGATGGATCGCTTTGCCCAGTTCGCCGTTGCTGCTGCGGAACAGGCTGTACAGGATGCAGGATTAGATATGGAAAAGGTTGAGCGTGAACGTGTAGGCGTCTATGTCGGCTCTGGAATCGGCGGTATCGAGACCTTAATCGAGCAGCAAACTAAGCTGCTTGAGCGTGGTCCTGAGCGTATCAGTCCTCTACTCGTGCCGGGTATGATTGCCAATAGTGCAGCAGCCTTGATTAGCATTCGATTGGGTACATGGGGACCGACGCTCTGTCCGGTGACGGCCTGTTCGATTGGCAACACAGCGATTGGTGAGGCCATGCGTCTGATTCGCTCCGGTGATGCAGATGTAGTTATTGCCGGTGGAGCAGAGGCTGCGATCAACGAAGTGTCGATCGCTGGCTTCAGCAATTCAACTGCGCTATCAGAGCGTAACAATGATCCAGCAGGAGCAAGTCGTCCATTTGACAAGGCTCGGGATGGCTTTGTAATGGCAGAGGGTGCAGGAATCGTCGTGCTAGAATCGCTTAGCCACGCGCAGGCACGCGGCGCTCGTATCTATGCGGAGGTTGTTGGCTATGGAGCAAGCTCGGATGCTTATCATATGGTTGCCAGTCATCCTGAAGGACGCGGTGCCGTGTTAGCGATGAGACAAGCACTCCGTAATGCAGGACTTACCACAGACGATGTAGACGTGATTAGCGCACATGCGACTAGCACAGGCGTTGGCGATATCTCCGAGACGCTAGCGATTAAGCAACTATTCGGTGAACGTGCCTATGATATTCCGGTGACTGCAAATAAGTCAATTACTGGTCATATGCTGGGCGCAGCTGGCGGTGCAGAAGCCATTGCGCTTGTACAGACATTACGTGAAGGCTTGATTCCACCTACACTGAATCTGGAACATGCGGATGAGGTATGCGATCTCGATTACGTCCCACAAACTGCGCGTAAGGCGGATGTTACGATTGGATTATCCAATTCATTTGGATTTGGTGGTCATAATGCCGTGATTGTGCTTAAACGGTATGATGAGCAATAATTACAGAGTGATCTATTTATAACGGAGAGAAGATGGGATGCGTAGGTACTATTTCGTTCTCTAACATCAAAAGCCCGGACGCTCCAGCAGGTATACAATGCTGGAGCGTTCGGGCTTTACAATAGAATTCCAATTTAATCTACCTGCCGGGTTACAATTAATTTATGCTTATAGGGCTCAGCTATGCGCATAATTGCGGGCTTGGACTCACGTTCAAAACGGTGATTCCAGTACAAGCGATCTAGCAAACCGAGCAGACTAAGACGCTCATTATCCGGGTCTGTACCGATCTTTTGCCTTAAAAAACGCTGGAGCATACGTCCGTCACGTACATAGGGAGATGGCGTTAAAAATATAATCTGGTCTGCCATAGCAAAGCTTGGAATAAGCCATTCCATCAAATTACCTTCTACAATCCATGAATCCTGTCCAATAATATCTAGCAACATTCGCTGGCGTTCTGCAGGTGTATTGCGCCGCTTGCGCTTGCCCTCTTTCGTCCACAGTAATGCTTCCAGCGAATAGCTAGGAATACCCAATCTACTAGATAACCTGCTTGCCAGCTCGGTCTTGCCGCTTCCTGGCGCACCGACAATATGTATCTTTTTCGCTGACGGCATCGCGATAACCTCCCCGTTATTCCCTGCTTCGTTTGTCGCAAGATCATCTGGTATAATACTAACAGAACCTAGGCACAGAGGAAATCATTGTCCATTCTCGCAGCTATACGTTCCCCCAGCTATTCCAATGTTCGTCATATTCTGGCACCGAGTGAAATAAACAGATTTTACGCCAGAAAAATATTCTACCTCTATATATTACACATTTTGCTAAAATAAATTTCAATACAGCGTATCCTTTCATTGAAGTTGTTCGTTTACATCATATCGGCAGCATACAAAATGGTCAGCCTACCCCTTACGACCAAGATTATCACCAGGCGACCTGCTTATCTTGTATGGAGCTACCGACCATAACATGATGTAGTATTAACGCGATTTCACTTGCGGATAAACAAAGGAGGGCCCTCATATGGCCTTTGTGAACTCCACCCCCTATGTGGCGAACGTTCGACCATACGAATCTACAGTAATCAGGCATTCCCATTTGTATGCAATAGCCAGTACGAAGCTAGAGCACGAGTCTATTACAGCATCAACTGACGCTGAGCTTGCAACGCTCATACCGGAACTTTACCGTTATTGCCGGAGTTTGACCACCACATCGTTCGATGCACAGGATCTGATGCAGGATACATTGCTAAAGGCACTCACGTTATCCGATCAGTTATGGGATCGAGATGAACTGAACCGCAAAGCGTACCTTCTACGAATCGCTCGTAATCTGCGCATTGACGAGGCAAGACGTGCTGTTCGTTTGCAGCAGAAGCTTCCTCTTTTACATGCGCAAGATCGGGAACAGTCTGTACCGCAGGGTGAACTGAATATAGAGGTAGAAGCCGCAGTCTCTCTGCTGTTCCAAGCGTTGTCTCCATGGCAACATGCCGTCTATATGCTACGCGAGCTACTAGGCTATACTGCCGACGAAGCCGCTTCCCTGCTGCATACAACCGAAGGAGCGATCAAGTCTGCATTACGTCGTGCTCGAGAAGCATTATCCAAGTTCAATAAGGATTCAGCATCGGATACAACCAGATCTGCAAAAGATGCAGTCGATCAGGAGCTGTTATCCACGTATCTCGCCGCCTTCCGTAGCGGAAGTACCACACATCTAGTTCAGTTAATTCTCCATCATGCTGCTGATCCAATGGGATTGGCTCCGCAAATTATAGGTGAACTGCACGGAACTGCACCTGCTCTACAATCTACAGACGCCCTACTAGATGGCCATGTTCATGCAAACCGTATATCGACTGTAGATTTTAACGATTCCGTTGTGTATCTGTATGGTGGGCAGGCTAATTTGGGTACGATGCCTAGTTATAATCTGTCGCTTAGTGCTTGATCGAGATTGATTAAAGCTCGAATATCGGATGCTGTTCCGATATTTTGGCTCTTGCACATAATACGTATAACAACGTATAAGTGAAATTAAAAACCATGCGAAATGCTTGTTATTTATTTTCATGTTAAGGTACAATCCATGCCGACACTGTATACTATTTTGCTTTGCAAAAATCTTTTTTCATCTCACCTCGTGTTAGAAAATCGCTAACACTGGATCAGTATGATATTTTGCTTTGCAAAAATCTTTTTTCATTTCACCTCGTGTTAGAAGATCGCTAACACTGGAAAGGACGGATATATGATGGCTACAATTCCTTATGTTATTGAACAGACAGATCGGGGCGAGCGGAGTTATGATATTTATTCCAGATTGCTTAAAGATCGGATTATTATGATTAACGGCGAGGTCGAAGATCATATGGCGAATCTGATCGTTGCCCAACTGCTCCACCTGGCAGCAGAGGATAGTGAAAAAGATATTCAAATGTATATCAACTGTCCTGGCGGCTCCGTCAGTGCTGGATTCTCCATCTATGATACGATGCAATTTGTTAAGCCGGATATTTCAACGATCTGTACCGGGATGGCAGCGAGCTTTGGCGCGATTCTGCTCGTTGGCGGAACAAAAGGCAAACGACTAGCGTTACCTAACAGCGAAGTGATGATCCATCAGCCGCTGGGTGGTGCGAGAGGTCAAGCTTCAGATATTATGATTCATGCCGAACATATCCTGCGCACAAGGCAGAAGTTAAATGAACTGCTGGCAGACCGCACAGGTCAATCGTTGGAGCGACTGGAAAAGGATACCGATCGAGACTTCTTTTTCAGCGCAGAGGAAGCTCTAGAATATGGCTTGATCGACAAAATTGTAAGTACTTTTTAATGATTAAGAAGCTCAATGTTATAAATTAGGCGTAAATCCGTATCATCCGATGTACAGATTCATACTCTACAGTACGATGCACCAGAGTCTGAAGCCAGAAAATAAGCCTGCTATTCGATACGCGTGAATACGTGCGTACGGTAGCAGGCTTGTTTTAGTTACGTTATGTCTACTGAAAATGATCCTTATTCACGCTACTTTGAATTAATCTTCACAGCATGGGCACATCTGCGATGAGTGCCTAGCGCTAATGATTTCGCTTACATACACCATGCTTATTTTACCGTTAACTTGAGTGAACTAGTGGCTTCACTATAGCTAATTCCAGCTCCAATGCCACGTGCGAATACTTGCGCAGGAACATAAGTCACACCATCACGTACCGTCGGTGCTGTGCTTACATTCGTACGTACACCATTATAGTAGACAACGGTACTATTGATCGTCAGCGTCATTTTATATTTGCCTTTGCTCACTGCAATCGCACCTGCATCTGCATTCCATACAAGCTTAGCATTAGCTGCTTTGGCAAGCTCACGTAATGGAACCAGCGTGGTGCCTTTATACATTAATGGACTACTATCAAATGGTACACGTTGACCGTTCACATACACTTTCAAGTTGGAAGACGTATAGGCTGGCTTAGGTGGCTCTGGCGCTGGAGTTGTGCTGCTCACGGATGGAGCACTGCTTGAAGAACTAGAGGAACTGGAAGAGCTCGATGAACCCCCATTATGGTAATGATATTCACCATTCGATAATCCCCATTTCGCACAATTCGTCCGGCAATAATGTCCACCATCTGAATCTGTACGTCCTGGATGAGCAGATGCAGCCGAGCTTACCAACAGCAGAAAAACGACTAACAGAAATGCAGTTGCTTGTTTAAACATTCATAATCGCCCCTTTTGAAAATTGACCTTATCTATGTATGGTCTACTGTGATCGTATCATGATATTATTGGATAATCCATCATCTATTTCAAAATAATAGATATTGAAGAAAATAAAAACATACAAATAATAAAGTAAAAAACCTTTGTCTGTCCGTTTTCCCTTTAAAGGAGAAAATTAGAACAAACAAAGGTTATTCGGTATCTTATCGGTACTCTTATAGTCTCTCAACCATACTCTAGCTCAAGATCGTTTGAACGTATTTATCCCTTCGTCGCTCCAGCTGTCAAGCCATGCACGAGGAAGCGCTGCAAGAACATATACAGAATCGTAATCGGCAATGCTACCAATACGGAGCCCGCTGCAAACAGCGTAAACTCTGTACTGGAATAACTATTAACAAGCTCATACAACCCGACTGCCAGTGTCCAATTCTCACGTGAACGTAAGATTAGACGGGCAAAGATAAAGTCTACCCATGCGCCTGTAAACGTCGTAATCGCAATATACGTGATGATCGGTGTGGACAATGGCAATATAATACGCCGGAAAATCTGGAAATGACTCGCTCCATCCAGTAGCGCCGATTCTTCCAGTGCACGTGGAATCGTATCGAAAAATCCTTTCGCCACGAACATTCCTAGCGCTGCTCCCGACGTGTACACCAATACTAGCGCCCACGGTGAATTAAGCAGATTCATTTGTAGCAAAATAACATAGACCGCGATCATGCTCATAAAGCCCGGGAACATACCCAGAATCAGAATGACCGACATCATTGTCTGTCTGCCCTTGAACCGGAAGCGAGACATCGCATATGCTGTCAAAATTTGCACCAGCGTTCCGAGTACCATACTGCTCACCGCTACCTTCAGCGTATTCCAGTACCATTTCAAATACGGCAAGTCCTTATCTGACTGAGTACGGAATAGATCGGCATAATGCTGCAGCGTTAGCTTTTGCGGAATTAGCGTCTCACTATATAACGAATCGCCTTCCTTGAACGAGGATAAAATGATCCAGAGCGCCGGATATATACATGCGATTGCAATGAGCACTAACAGTATATAGCTGAGCGCCAGGTTGACTCTTCTTCTCTTTTTCATTGGATCATATCCTCCTCTTTGAAGGAGCGGCTACGTCGATAATTGTAGAGCGAGAATGCCGCAATAATGATGAAAATAATAATACCAATCGCTGACGCGAAGTTATACCGCTGATTGTCTAGCGTCAGCTTATACAGCCAGGTGACGAGCAGATCCGTACTGCCTGCGTATGCATAATCTCCATTGGCAGGTAAACCGTTCGTGAGCAGAAAGATCACGTTAAAGTTATTAATATTACCAGCAAACTGCATGATCAGAATTGGTGCGGTCTGGAACAATACAAATGGCATCGTAATATTGCGGAACTTCTGGAAACCTGTCGCTCCATCCACCTCCGCTGCCTCATACAGATCACGCGGAATCGCCGTCAATACGCCCAGGACAAGAATCATCGAAACCGGAATCCCAATCCACATATTCACGAGAATCACGGTTACTTTCGCCCAGACTGGATCATTGAGCCAGGGTACGCCACCGAGTCCCATCATGCGTAAATACTGATTGACCGGGCCGAACTGGTAATTAAGCAAATTGCGCATGACCAGCAAGGAAATGAACTGTGGAATCGCATACGGCAAAATGAATAATGTCCGCCAGAAGCCTTTAAAACGAATCCCCTTCTGCTCGATTAGAAGTGCCACGAGGATACCGCCAAAATAAGTCGTAATCGTCGCCACAACCGCCCATATAATCGTCCACGTTAGCACACCGATAAAGGTATGGCTCCACGCCTCCAGTGTAACCAGGTTCGTAAAGGTACGGAATCCCACCCAATCCACCAGATTTTTAGGTGGAATATGATCAGGTGCGGAGTAGTTAGTAAATGCCATTAACACCATGAAAATAATCGGCAAAATCGTAAATACGAGCACTCCGATTGTCGGCAGTGCTAGAAGTACATACGGGAAGCCTTTATCTCCAAGCAAACGCCATGTATCACGAATGCCGTTCACCTTACTGCCGCGCTCACGCTGCCTTGCGATTCGATAAGCATCCTTAATATTGGCAATATAGAAGCAAGCGAGCAAAATAATATACAGCAGCGCCACAAGTCCGTAGATCATCATAAAGATCGAATGATCACCCGGTACATTGCGGTATAGTCTGCCTACCTTTTCCATATGAGCAGGTTGCTCGCCAAGCGTGACGAGCCCCCACATATTACTAGCAAGTCCATTCAGAATAAGATATAGACTGACCAGACCCGCCAGTAGAAACAGTATACCCTTTGCCCACTGACGGTTATACATCTGACCTGATCCCATAATGATAGCGGAGAGCACCGCGGCAAGTACGGGGCTCCCCATTCCGACTGTTCGTTTCGGATGAATAGTTGCCTTATTCATCGTTATTGCCCTGTCGAGATATTACTCTTCATCTGATTCACCAGATTATCAAGCGCCTGCTTCGGATCTTTGTTATCGTTCCAGATCGACGACATAGCCGCTTCCATCGGAGACCAGAATTGCGCCATAGCTGGAATCGACGGCATTGGAACCGAATTTTCGAACTGCTTCAGGAATACGGAAGCAATCTCGTCCTTTTGCACCGTTTCACTTGCAGCTGCATTTTTATTTGATGGCAATGCACCATTCATTTCAAAGTTTTTGAGCTGCCATTCTTCTGAAGTAATGAAATCAGCAAACAGCTTGGATGCATTTGGATATTTCGTATACGCATTTACATAATAAGCCTTGATACCAGAAAATGGCGTCATCGGTTTACCGTTAGGCAATGTTGGATACATACCTACACCGAGATTTTTCACCGATTCCTTGAGCGAACCTGTATCCCATGGACCACTAATATTCATCGCTAGCTTATTGGAAGAGAACAGTGACTTTTTAATATCTGCATTAATATCGGAGGTTTTCAGTGGCAGAATTTTGTTCAGACTTTGGATGAAGGTAGCTCCTTCGATGGACTGCTCATTATTCAGACCGATATCGTTCGCATCTGTACCGTCTTTGCCAAATACGTATCCACCATATCCACCAAGGAACGGGAATACATAGTAACCATTGCCAACTTCCCACATAATCGCGAACTTGTTCGCTTTCGTATCGTTGAACTTATCTGCAAATTGAACGACACCGTTCCAGTCTGCAGGCACTGCATCAATGAGATCTTTATTGTAGAATACGGCTGTTGTCTCTACAGACTTCGGATAGCCATACAAAATATTGTCGTACGTAAGTGCCTTAATCGCCAGCTCGCTATTACGAGCACGAGTCTCTTCTTCAAACCAGTCATTCGGCATGATGACACCCGCTGATACACCCTGTCCAATCTGATCGTGCACACCGGCAAATACATCTGCACCCACGCCAGCAGGGCCGTCAGTAACCATCTGACCCATCGACTTATCCGGGCCCAGTTCAGCGAACGTTACATCAACATTGTATTTTTCCTTGAATGCCTTTCCAGCTTCTTCGATAAATGATTTTTGATCGCCACTGTCCCAAACCGTTAGCTTGGCACCATCCTCTGGTAACAATTCTTGCATCTCTTCAGTTGCGGCTGGGTCTGCCGCGGGCTGGCTCGCGTTGTTGCCTCCAGCACCTCCATTGTTGCATGCTGATAAAAGCACCAGCATGATCATAAGTGCACTGAACAGCACACTATACTTTTGACGTAACATAGTCATTCATCCTTCCATTATGTAATTCAAATTGTGCGCTTCCGTTATACAGTCATGTCAGCATAATAAACTGGGTAGACAAAGCCAGTATTCCATACCCTTTGTCAATATTTGCGCAAACGTTTGTTCAAATTCGCATACGCAATTCACTCACACACCAGTTAAATTCCATATATGACAAAAATAATTATGTAAACGGTCTATGGAAGCGCTTAATTCAACGAATTCATCATAACCTATAATTTGATTTTGTTAAAACGTTTGCACAAATCATTTATGGCGATTTTGGGCGGTTTTTACCAGTTAATCATCATTATGCTAGTTATATCTACTTCGCATGCGATATATTTTCATTTTACGCTACTATCTTTATTATTAATTCTAGGTTTACACTTTTATGACACTTCGATTAACATAGAAGCACAAGGTACCTTACCAGCATTCGTAATATATGAACCGAATCGGTTTCGAGTATACTTTTATACGGTATATTTGAACGGATGATGATAAGCTAATGAATACACTCTATTAAAATATAAATTGAGGAGGTACATATGTCAGTTACAATCAAAGATGTCGCCAAACGGGCGGGCGTATCTCCTTCTACTGTATCGCGCGTGCTGTCTAATCATCCTCGTATTAGCCATGCGACCTCTGAGAAAGTCAGAGCGATCATGGAAGAGATGGGCTATCACCCTAATATTATGGCTAAAAGTCTTGTTTCCAAAACGACGCAAAGCATCGGCGTTATTTTGCCTAAACCTGCTGAGGAATTATTTTTGAATACGTTCTTCATGGAGCTGATTCGCGGGATCGTGGCACAGGCGAATCGTAGCGGCTATGATGTGGTACTTAGTTCGGGCTCCAGTGAACAGGAAGAGGTAGATGCAGTCTCACGCCTGGTGTATGGTGGACGCATTGATGGTGCCATTTTGTTGTATTCACGCAAAAATGATCCGGTCGTCGACTTTTTGAGTCGTAGCCAGTTCCCTGCTGTACTCGTTGGACGTAGTGAACAGCACAGCAATATCATTACGGTGGATACCGATAATATTCAGGCAGCAGCTGATGCGACAAGGCATTTGATCCAGATGGGTCATCGCCGGATTGGCTTTGTGAGTGGTCCGCCGGAGCTGGTCGTTTCACTTGATCGCATGGAAGGCTTTAAGCAAGCTTTGCAAGAAGCCGGGCTTGAGTACCGCAAAGACTGGATTGTGGAAGGCGAGTTTTTGCAGGAGAGTGGTTATCGGGCGATGTCATTCTTTATGAACTTGCCTGAGCGGCCTACTGCACTCGTCGTGGTCGATGATATGGTTAGCTTTGGCATTTTACGTGGACTGCATGAGCTTGGCTATCGTGTACCCGATGATGTGGCGATTGTGAGCTTTAACAATATTGCGCTATCAGAGCTGTCTACGCCGCCACTTACGAGTATTGATATCGGTATCTATCATTTAGGCTATACCGCATCTCAAGCGCTGATCCAAGCCGTTCAGGATAAGAATAAAGAAGATACAACGATTCATCATCAGCGTCATATCGTTCCCCATCGTCTGGTGCTTCGAGAGTCTTCGATGTTCTCACCAACTGCTCCCGGATCTTCTCCTTCTTAACAAAGTAGGATGGCGCATTCCATCTTGGCTATTTATGATTTGATACTTTAATTGTCATAGTCTACAACTGAGATTTCTAAACGTCCGCTTCTTCTGAGTGATCAGAATGAAGCGGTTTTTTACCTTTAGCAACTTCTCGTGAGCAGTATACATAAGAAAATGTTTCTACCGTTCACGTACTTCCTATTATCCTACTTACAATTTTCCAAATATTTAATGCAATTTTAAGGAAGATATCACGTGGCTTTAACGAACAGCGACTATGATACAAATAAGAAAAACAGACAACTTCTTTTTCTACTTTATCAAACAGAATACTTTTGTTGTATTCATTTGATTCCTCTGTCTGTTTGGACAACGAATAATAAAAACCTGTTGTTCTAATGGTATTTATCTTCTGTTATATGTATCAGTCACAGTACTGATCATCAACATTTACTTTATTTTTAGGAGGGCTTCATCATGAAAAAGGACACCGATCTGTCCATGTGGATGACTCAGTTTTTATGCAGCCCCGATTCCATTAAAGAAGAACGTTTGGCTGAAGCGGAACAGGAACATGATCCTGTATTGCTCGAAAGCATTCGTTTCCATCTTGAGTTGCGCAATCGTTATGATTTGCTGGAGCATCATTCTCTGAGGTAGTACCGACTTCTTATTTGATTGGATATGCTGTATATGAGCGTATTTATTGCATAACAAAGCCGCCATTCATATAGAGAATGGCGGCTTTGCTGTCTATCATTTCATGGATACCTACATGTATAGCTACCCCACTATACCTCGGCTCTACAAGTCATGTGTCTAACTTAACAGACTCATGGGTACTCCAGCTTAATCATCATCCTGGTCATCATCATGATCATCGTAATCTTTGTCTACTTTGGTCACTTTACCAGTCATTTCATCAATAGCTACAGTAGCTTTGCCACCATTGAAGCGAACTTCAACTTCATATTCTGTACGTCCATCCTCACGTTCACGCTCAACATCAGTCACTGTGCCATCATACAGCTGCTTGGCAATCGTTACCGCTTGCTCAGCTGATTTCACTTTTGCATTCGATGCAGTCGCTGAGGATTGGCTATTATTTTGAGATACCGAATATGCATCGTCATCGTCGTTATCATCATTCACGGTGCGCACGACCGCTCCAGTCAATGCATCAATATGAACATCGACATCGCTACCATTGCTACGTTCTACGTCTACTTCGTAATACAATTTGCCTTGCTTACGTTCTAGCTCGATACTTTCCATTGTACCGTCAGGTACTTTTTGTAGGGCAATCGCTTCAGCGCGCTGAATACCGATCACTTTGGAATTGTCCGGAACGGTGACTGCATTATTGCTAGAGGATACTGCTGTAACTTTATGATCTGGAACGGTAGTTGTGTTATTACCAGAAGCCGCTGCTACCACAGTACCTGCTGTACCTACAGTTAAGGCTGCTGCCAGTACACCTATGCCTGCTTTACGATTCATCCATTTCTTTTTCATGTTTCATTTCCTCCTTCAAAATCATTCATTATCATGGCTTTAATTGAAAATAGATGGAGCGTATCTGTGCTTCTCTATTTCCCGCCGCGTGCAGCTCTTGTATACATCGTGAACCCGATTCATGATGTCTGCTGTTCTTCTCGTGGCTCGCTGCCGGGCTATGCTATTACTATAAAGCCGCCAAATGAGATGACTCTGATAACAAGATTAGAAATTGATGAGAAGCAAAGTCATACTGACGAGCAAGCATCCCACTGGACAATACACTCGCTTATACTGCAATTAACTACACGATAATACATCGTTATTGCTTCTGTAGTTAACTGTCTTCTCCTTTGTCATCGGAATCATCCTCATCATCCCACGTGACTGACATTACTGCTCCTGAGACTCCATTAATCTGAACAGTCGCTTCTCGGTCGTCCGATGTATCAATCTCGACCAGATAATATTGCTGCCCCGTTTTACCGCTGTGCTTGAACTTCACATCATCCACTTCGCCCTTTACTTGCCGAAGTGCAATTTGCTCTGCCTGTTTCTCTGTTAGTGCAGTTACCGTATAAGGACGCACTGCTGGACTGGATGTAGCTGATGTGGAAGACGAACTGGATGGTGCCGAAGCCGAACGTGATGATTCGGAGGACGAGGCTTCTTTTGTAGACAGCTCGGAACGAGTATCTGTTGACGTGCTTGTACTATTTGTATTAGAACTAGATGTGCTTGCACTGCTTGAAACGGATGAATCAGATGATGAATCCTTGGTATCCTCGGTTCCAGTTGCTGTTTTGTTTCCTGTAGCTGTATCTGATGAGGGCTTCGTCGTATCTGTAGCATTCGCTTCACTTGAAGTCGAAGAAGTCGCCGTGCTAGAGGTTGAAGAGCTTGTCGATCCTTTCGAATCGGGATTCGTAGTCGCATCTACGGTACGTGTACCTTCCAATTGGCGAATCGACCGCACTTCGCCTCCTGTAGCACCTACGGTCACTTCATACACACCTGTAGCTGATTCGAGCTTCACCTGATACGTATCATTATTTTGTACGACACTGGTAATCTCACCTGGATACTTCGCCTGTACCTCATCTCCGATCTGAGCGGCGCTTAGCAGAGGCTGTGCCTTTCCTGTCGTATTCCAGATGAGAATAGATGCACAGATAAGAATCAATAAGGCTCCTGCACCTCCAGCCATCCATAGTCGTCGATTTGACATTTTATTCATCCTTTCATGTACCAAATATAGATTGTTAGGCATTGGTGTATAGTCTGGGTATAGCAAAAACGCCCGTTACCGCCTTGGAATGATCTCCATGACAGTATACAGGCGTTTAATTAGAATTTGCTGAGAAACCCGATAGATCCTTTGCAGTCGCAGGCAACGTCACGATGGCTACCGTACCAATATCTTGCTCACTTTCTAGATGAACCGAGCCACCTAGCGCTTCAGCAATACGTTGTGCAAGCGTTAAGCCTAGACCTGAACCACCGCTGTCCTGCCTCGTTCTTGCTTGATCGACCCGGTAAAAACGATCAAACACCCTGGGTAATTCCTCTGCAGGTATACCAATGCCCCGATCAACAATACGGATACAGCGCTGCTGCGCAGCAGCTTCCTGACGAGATTCTAGCGTCTTCTCACTCGTAGCTCTGCCAAGTCCAAGCTCAATCGTAATCTCATTATGACTATACTTGCGTGCATTATCTAATAAAATAAATAGCAATTGACGCAGCTTACCTGCATCTGTCCAGATCGTACACAGCTCTGCATGATCGGTAAGCTCCTCATCCAGTACAACTTCAACACGCCGATTATAGGCTTGCCAGAATTCACGAGATAACTGCGTAGCCTGATGCTCCAGATTGACAGGCTCCAGCTTCAAATTCCACTGCTCTTCATGCCGTGCTAACAGTAATAGCTGCTCGGTCATTTCCTTCATTCGTACTGCCTCTGAATGAATCGCGTCTACCGATTCCAGAAATAAGTCTGGACGTTCCAAGCCGCGACGTTTCAGTAAGCTCGCATAGCTCTCAATAATTGTCAGCGGTGTGCGCAGCTCATGAGACGCATTAGAGACGAACTGCTTTTGCTTATCATAATTATTTTCTAATAGTTCAATCATCCGGTTAAAGGTATTACCCATCTCGTACAGTTCATCCTGAGAACGTTCCTCTAGCTCGATTCGCTTAAAATTACCGCTACGCCGAATCTCGCTCATCGTTGACGTTAGCGCCGCAATCGGACGAATTACGATGCGCCCTAGAATCTGACCGGATAAAAATACAGGAATCATCGCTAGTCCCGTCACGATCAATAAGACCAGTTGTAGCACATTCAGGTAACTTTCCGTTTGCTGTAAGCTCTCCGTCACCTGTACATTTACAACACGTCCATCATTCCAGATCACCGGAATAGATACGAATACATACCGATGCCCGTTATCCTTAATCACTTGGGATACACGGTTCGCATCATACACAACCGGACGCTTAGATAAAGACTGCTCATCTGGCGAGGTGACGAGCAAGCTGTTGCTACCCTGCTGAGCGACAATACGAATCATACCTTCCAGCGGCACATACGCGCGTAATAGATCCGCCACCGGCAGATCGCTTGCTGACAGACGAATATTATCCGCCGTCTTCGCTGTCTGCGATTCGATTCGCTGCTGCTGTTCTCGAATCGTTAAGGTGCTGAATACGATATATACAAGCACATTCGTTATAATAAACACAAGCGCAAACAATACCGACGAATACAGATGAATCCGCCGACTGAGTCTCATGATGGCTCCCGAAGCACATAACCTACACCGCGCACGGTCTGGATCAGTTCATGCTCATGTCCATGATCTACTTTCTTACGTACATAACGGATATATACATCAACTACATTCGTATCGCCATAATAATCATATCCCCATACGGCGGCTAGAATCTGATCCCGATTCAATACCTGACGCTTGTTACGTAGTAGATAAGCGAGCAATTCAAACTCACGTGGTGTTAGCTCAATCGACTGTTCACCGCGTTGTACTTCACGCATACTTTCATTTAAGCGCAGATCGCCTGCAACTAGCCATTCCCCTGTCTCTGTAGCTTCTGAACTACGTGTCTGCTGCTCCCTCAAACGAATTGCTGCACGAATCCGTGCCAGCAATTCTTCGATCTGAAAGGGCTTGGTCACGTAATCATTTGCACCCAGGTCCAGTCCAGCAACCTTGTCCTCCACTGAATCTCGCGCTGTTAGTAAAATCACCATCGTACTCGGATCAGCCGAACGAATGCGCCGCAAAATCTCAATCCCGCTCATCTCTGGTAACATCACATCAAGTAGCACCAGATCCCACTGCCCTTCTCGGTATAAATCCCAGGCTTGAGCTCCATTATATGCCTGGCTGACCGTATAGCCTTCGGCCTCCAGCTCAATTTGTAGCAAGCGGGAAATCTTATGTTCATCTTCTACGATTAGTATACTAGCCATCTACACCCTCCCGTTTGCCTACAATTTTCTGATAGCTAACGATATCCAGCCAGCGGTCGAACTTCCGCCCGACCTCACGGAAATGCGCACATTTCTCATACCCATATCGTTCAAATAGCCGAATGCTGCTCGTATTATCCGAGCACACCGTCGCTACCAGCACATGAAAGCCCTGCTTTGGCGCAGCCTCCTCAATAAAGGTAAGCGCACGACTACCTATTCGCTTACCCGTCTGATCTGGTTTTAAATAGATCGTAATCTCTGCTGTTGTATCATATGCCTGCTTCGCCTTATGCCGAGTTAGCAAAATATAACCAAGTAGCCCACTTGTAGGTTCCGGTGAATTCTCCTGCTGTCCATCCTCTAATTGTTCAGCTTGTACTTCCATAATCGCATATGAACAATACTGGGCTGGCACATCAAATAGCTGCGCACGCATCTGCTCGATCGTTAAGGGCTCCGTGTGGAACGAAACCGTAGTATGCAGTACATAATAATTATAAATATCAAGAATAGCTTCGATATGTTGTTCTTGCACAGGTACAAATTGTAGTGTTGTCTGCATCTTAAGCTCCTCCGTCAACGTTTATATTGGATTACTTCAGTATGTGAATCACAATAACATAAGGTGCATCATCCACTGCATCCCAATGGCTCCTGGACGCCGAAATCCACGATCTTCAAAACCAGTTCGCAAATATAATTGCTGTGCTGGCTCATTACGTACATTCACCGCCAATACAATCTCACGTATATGCGGAAAATGCTCCTGAACAAAGGGCTGCAGTGCCTCCATGGCTCGGCGAGCATATCCATGTCCCTGTTGCTTGTGGTCAATGAGAAGTGCACGTAATAACATAAGCTCTTCAGCAGGGGTGGATGTGTAGGAAAGATATGTCGACACCCCTGAGCCTTCATGTAGTACAAAAAAGCCCACGATCTCTTCATCTGCGGTAATCACTACCGGATGTCGCTCTGGATCACGGAGCGAGATTTCCAATACTTCAATCGGTAAGGCAGTAAAGCGATGCTGCTCATCTGGCAACTCAAAGGCCAGGAGTGGCTCAAGATGCTCTGGCTGTAAACGTTGGAGTTGAACCTGCTCCACCTGCTTGCCAAATATCGGTGTATGCAGATTAGACTCTGTGTCGTGGCTCATACTTATTCCTCCCTTTGTTGATATCGACACGATCAATCCTATACTCATTTTATAGTGATATCGCCCTCGTCTGCATCCACTGCAAGCGAGGGCGATATCGGGTTATATGATTCTGTATAGCATTTGGAGTATGCTTCAATCTATTCGACTGAGCGGATCGTTGCATACATTTTCGCATCGCGGAAGCTGCCTTTAGTATACAAATGCTTACGCAGCAAGCCTTCGTATTGCATGCCTAGCTTTTCCATCACACGCGATGATCCGATATTTTCCGGAATACAGCGTGATTCGATTCGGATCAGCTTCATTTCATCCCAGCCAAATTGTAATACAGGCTTCATGGCTTCGGTTACAATGCCGCGATTCCAGTACGGACGAGCCAATGCATAGCCCACTTCACCACGAAAATGACGCAGATTCCAGTTCAAGTAGCCTGCGGTGCCGATCATTTTACCAGACTCCCGATCCTCGATTGCCCATGGAGCAAGCTGACCTTCCGCATAATTTTTCAGTACAGATTCAATAAATGCATCACTATCTTCAATCGTCTGGTGAGCATACCAGCTTACGTAGCGTGTAACTTCCGGGTCGGAGCCATAAGCAAACATGTCTTCGCGATCCTCTGCTCGAAGGGGGCGAAGAATTACCCGCTCCGTTTCTAATACTGGTATCTGTCCAAATACATCTGCTACTTTCATCATTCTCGCTCCTTCCGATTATGTACATACGATCTTTAATTCAAGTCGATTTCAAGCCATAATAACCTATCTCGCTGGTAAGAGCATTGGAGAATAGATTGTACTTTATGTATTTTATCACATCTTGCGATCAGAGGTTCAATGTGAAAAATACTCTTTTCATATTAAAATCAAGATATTTTTTATAGTCACATAAATATATTGAATACAAGTAATAAACAATTTAAGACTAATATTACTTCAAATAAAGTGTAATCATCTAATTTGTAGAATTAAAAGAGCTATCTAAATATTAGATAGCTCTTTTAATTCTATTGATATATCTTGAGTAAACTTTGAAAGAACTCGATCACTTGATCCCCATTCTGAGTTTGACATTGTTCCAAGAACTAATCTTATTACTTCTGACTCACTTTGAAACAAGTCTGGAAAAGAAATCAGAAGGCTTTTTATTTGTTCGTCATTATAGATTTTTGACTTCATCATTAAATCGACTGCATAGTCTTTATGAGTGTTATAAAGTTCAATCAACTTAAAAGTCTTACAGTTATTGTTTATTTTTAGAAGAATAGGATCTTCTTTATCAATTAAAATGTTATCTTTAAAATCTATTGAGAAACCATTTTGATTCCCCTCAAAAATACTCACATAATCTATGTTAGTTCCCTCATCAAATTTGATAGTAAATGTTTTATAATGTTCAAACCCCTCCTCGTAAGGATGGATATGAGTTTCCAAGCTAAAAGCTTCGCTACCTTTAAGGTTAGCATTACATACATAACAAGAAGGAATTAAATTAAAGAATGAAACTGCTAAATATGGATAAGTAGCTTTATTAAAAAAGTGATCTAATTGCGGTCGCGTTCTTCCGTCATCAGATTGATAAGTTGTAGTAAATTGACGGTTACAATACGGACATACATTTACTTTCAATTTGGTAGTTAAAGTATATGCACCCCATTTAGAAATATTGTATTGTCTTATAAAATCATCGTAATTAAATACTTTGTTCAAAGCATCTTTAAATTTGCATTTTTTATTATTGGGATTAATTTGGATATTATATATTTCTTCTATTGGAAAATTACAATTTATAAAACGAATTATCTCCTTTAATTCTGAAGGACGACCCGAGATTATATCCTCACTTCTTTGAAAAAGATAGTGTAATTTTTTTTTCTGCACTTCGTTCCAATACGTTTCCTGCATATAACTTTCTAAAATATTTTTATATCCTTCTTTAACGAAAAAATCATCATACAGCGATTTAGCCCACTCCTCCAATTGAGGTCTTTTTATCCTTATCACGGAGTCTCTCTCCTAAGTTTATTTAATTGATCTTCTAATAAAGTTACTCGTTCTTCAAGTGACATGCCATTAAAAACTAATTTTTCCTGAAGTAACTGAGTTAATTTATTTCTTATTAATGGTTCCCCGATAATAGAAATCAAGGCCTCAATTTCATTGCGCTGACTAATAATCTCAGCTGCACTTTTATTTACTAATGTATCAATGACTTGATTAATCTTATTCTTTGCAAATCTCCCCATGAGCCCATCTTGCATAAAAAATGAATGTGATAATAAAGTGTTTATATTGGCTGCAAAAGTTTGATGCTGATCCTCTAATTCACTTAAACTGATAGTTCCATTACCAGCCTTTTTCAAAAATATTACATTTGTTTTGGGTAAATCAGATGCTATGAAAGGAGAGTTTGATGTCATAATAATTTGAATACTTTTATTTCTATAAAAACCCGGTAAAACATCTACCAAATGACTTATTAGCTGTTTTTGCCATTGAGGGTGAAAATAGCTTTCTCCTTCATCAATAAATAAAATAATATTACTATTTTTTTGACTATCTATAGACTGCTTTACACTATATAACCTTGAGAATAAACTTAACATAGCCAATTCACCAGAACTTAAGCTTCTCCAGGAAAATTTTAAGTAATAATCATTTTTAGTTGAAGTATAATAAAAACCTAATAATTTCGAAAGTAATTGGCTATTTACAGAAATTTCAATCTCATTATTTACAATATTCCCCTCTAATTCTTTTATACAATTTAGCAACTCAATACTTCCATTCACAATTTTTAAAAATGAATGATTGCTAAGCAATTTTTTACTCAATCTATTTTTTAATTGTTTTAATGCTTTTACAACATCTTTAGTATTAATAGATTCTACAGCTTCATTGATAATAGAATAATAAAATTTATCTTTATAGAAGTTACTCTCAAATAAAATATGTTGCAAAATACGTTCAATAAATAATGAAATTATTTTATTATTGTAAAATGCATCATTTATTAAACTATTTATAAAAATATAAAAAGGGTGATTACCTCCTATTTCCCATTCATCATAATTAATCATTTTAGGGGAAATAGATATTTTCTCAGGCAATTTAAATTGGACTATATTGTTACTTTTATCTTCTTCAATAATAAAGCGAATTTGCTCTTCTGTTTCAAATCTATAGTAATCTTGTAGATTAAGCATATTATTGTTATTACGATTTGAACCAAACATAATATTTAAGTAATTATTAGTAGATACATCTATGCAAGTATCCAAAGTATTCATAGTTTTAGAATCAAATATATTAGAAAAATATATTTGAGGGAGTCTAGAGAAATTATTTTCTAAATTAAATTGTCTAAACTCAATATCTATATGTTCAGAATATTCAATATTAATATCAATTTCAAAAGAGTGATAAACTTTTATGAGTGGTTTTTTCCCTTTAGGAGAAACATAAAAAGCAATAATCCATTTCGATTTTAACATTTCTTTTCTGGCTTTATTGTTTAAAAGACACATTAAGCATTCAATAAGACTTGACTTTCCAGTTCCATTTTCACCAATGACAGCTGTAATATTATTAATATTTGATGCCGACATGTTCTCTTTGCGATTAACCTTAAAAAAATCCTCAATAAAAAATGATGATTTTTTTACAAACAGTTTATCTAAATCATACCTCATTCGATACGGACCGCCAAAATTAAACTCCTCAGAGACAAATATATCTTTATAATTTTCTCCCCATACATATAAAAGTTGCAATAGACCATTCCCCTTCAATTTGATACTTTTATGTATAAAGTAATTATTATACTGACGCTAATTACTATTAAATAAAAAAATATAAATATATGTATAAAATCACCAAAAGAAAATCCTCCGCTTTTTTGTAATCGAATCATTTTCGATCACTTTGCAAAACGGAGGATTAGAGAATTCCTCTTTTTATACGTAAGAACTACGTGTATACGCCAGCAATGTATCTACATTCACGATCGGTACAATACGACCATCGCTGAGTTCAAATGCATTTGGCAAAATATCGCGGCTGTTCACTTCTGGATTCTCGCGTAATTCGCTCTCGTCGATAATGGCGGTATTATCCAGCTCATCGACAAGCAGAGCTACACGCGCTCGTCTCAGCAAAATCATTTTATCGCTTTCTTGCAGACCATCAAAAGATACGGCAAGTAGTTTGCGCAGATTCACCACTGGATACAGGGCGCCACGAATCGTAATTAATCCTTCATGCCATTCATCAGCAAATGGCAATGGTGTACCTTTTTTAGCGGTTTGAATTTCTTCAATTTCGCTAAAGCTGATCGCATACGGCTGCTTCGCCACATAAAAAACAATAAGTTCCATTTTCATAGCGTTTAGCTCCTCGACTATTTTCTACTGTTTACACATTCGTGCACATTCTATAGTGTTTATCGACCAATCCGACTCAATTGTTTAGGGCATCTTCAAACATATCGACTTCTTCATCCATTACTGAAGCACTATAAAAATGATCCATTCCAGCAAAAGAAAAATTATCCAAAAAGATGCCAGATTTTTAATAGGATTCTCTTGAAACTGTGCACCATTCTGGTACAATATGATAATGTTATGTGAGCTACAAGACCTTAAAACAAAGGAGCTAGAACATTGAATTCATCTGTAAAAGACCGTGTATATGCAGTGCTGGGAATTGCTATTGTCTGGGGCGGCATTGTCGTTATCAAATTGTTCAGTGGCGATCTGTAAGTCAAAGCTCTGAACGAACAAGAACACAGACGATAAGCAGCCTGTTACCCGGGATAGAAGCCTGTACCTTGTCCAATATGCTTATTCCCTATTCCGATCGTTATGAAAAGGGAGTATAGAGCAATATGGCTATAGCGCTTTTCTAATGGTACGATGTATAGCTCGTGAACGTCTTTGTTTGCATGATAGTGTCTTCTAGAGTCGGAATGATCATTTACGCTACCAAAACCTTGTGACATCGAACCTGTCGTTTCTAGTATTAGGGAATCTCTAACACTGAAATGACAGGTTCTCTTTAATATTCATACAAAAATATGCCGAGGCTTCCCAGGAACGAATCATCGTCCTGTATAGCCCCGGCATTATTAGTTGATCATGATTTCGCTCATCCTTAGATTACTCAGGATGATCTTATTTAAATGGAATGACTTATTTGAGAGTATAGATCGACTCACCAGACTGCACCTGTGCCTGCTTCGTACGAACCATCTCATTATAATCATTGATGTTTGTTACAATGACAGGCGTGATCGTTGCATATCCTTCAGCACGAATCGAATCCAGATCGAACTCCATCAGCAGATCACCCTTACGAATCTCCTGACCGGATGCTGCATGTGGCGTGAAGTACTTACCTTTGAGCTTCACGGTATCAATACCGATATGGATCAGCATTTCCGTTCCGTCCTCACTCACCAGACCGATCGCATGACCGCTCTTCGATACTGAGAATACCGTACCATTTACAGGAGCAACAACGCGCCCTTCGGTCGGCTCAATCGCGATTCCTTTACCCATAATTTCCTCTGCAAATGCAGGGTCAGGAACGTCGCTCAGTGACTTCACTTCACCTGTCATTGGACTCCAAATTTCCGTTGCTTTCATTTGGCGAGTCGCTGCTTCATTTTGGATCAAGGTTGCGGCTACCGCGTCCATATCCAGTGCTTGCTCTGTTGCTGCATCTGTAGAAGTGGCTACTTCTGCTGGAGCTTCTGTCTTTTCTTGAATACCCAGAATAAATGTGATCGCTGTAGCTGCAATGAATGCGATCGCGCCGCCCAGTATCGCATAGATCAATGTACTGATCGACGGACTAATAAATGCAGCTACACTCGGTAACCCAACCAGACCTGTAATTACGTACGCTTTGACATGGAAAATACCCATAAACGCACCACCGATGGCACCACCGGACAATGCCGCAATAAACGGCTTTTTAAATTTCATATTTACACCGTACATCGCAGGCTCGGTAATGCCCATGATCGCTGTTAAGCTGGTCGAGAACGCAAGCGATTTGGTTTGACCATTTTTGGAACGAAGACCGACGCCCAGTGCGCCACCTGCTTGTGCCCAGTTCGCTGCAAACATCAGCGGAATAACAAAATCATAACCAAGCGTTGTGATCGAACCGATAACGATTGGCGTCAGTGCATAGTGCATCCCTGTAATAATCAGCAGTGACATCGTACCACCGATCAGAATACTTGCGACGATCGACATATTATCGAACAACCATGCGATACCACCAGACAAGCCATTACCGATAATTGAACCAAGCGGCCCGATCGCGATTAATGTCAATGGTACCATGACGAGCAGTGTAACCGTTGGAACAACGAGCAGCTTCACCGAGGAATGCGTCACACGATCTACTGCTTTTTCTACATATGAAGCGATCCAGATGGCAATAACGATTGGAATAACAGTCGACGAATACGTCGCTGCTACAACCGGAATGCTAGCAAAGGTAACCGGTTGTCCGGAGCCTAACAATGCAGTGATTGTCGGGTGCATAATCGCCGCGCCGAGTGCCGCACCGATATACATATTACTGCCCAGCTTACGTGCCGCACTAATTGCCAGAATGATCGGCAGGAAGTAGAATGCACCATCACCGATAGCAGATAAAATAATATAGGTAGAGCTTGTGTTCGACATCCAGCCCAGTGCGACTAGAATCGCCACAATCCCTTTGATCATCCCGGCGCCAGTGATGGCAGGCAGGATTGGTGTGAACATACCGGAAATGAAGTCAAACAGCGAACTAATTGGATTACGCTTCTTGCCTGTACTTTCTCCATCAGTGGAAGCAGGTTTTGCTCCGCCGCCCTTCATTGATCCAGCCAGTTCTTTGTATACACCAGCCACTTCGTTCCCGATAATAACCTGGAACTGACCTCCATTTTTCATTACGCCCATTACGCCTGGCGTATTTTCTAATTGTGCTTTGTTTGCTTTATTATCATCATGCAGATTGAACCGCAAGCGTGTCATACAATGTGTAACCTGATCAATATTTTCTTCGCCACCAACCAATGAGAGCACGTCCTGTGCTACTTTGGCTTTATCCATGTCGAACACTCCTTTAATGTGAAAAGTAATTCTGTAACTACGAACACACATCGCTCTTCAGACATATAAAAAAACCTAAATGAGGAGAACACCTTGCAGACGCTGATCGGTTATAACTCAACGCTCTGTATCGGTTTATTCATCAACATTTAGGTTTTGCCTACTTAAAGTAACAATCCTGTTAGCTATGTCGTGTAAGTTCGTTACAAGTTAGCTGCTAGGTGCAGTATACCTATGCTTATGGGTCGCGATTAGCCTTCTGTAGGCTCCGCACTTTCTTTTTTCGTGACTCTCTCGATGTGAATGGTTAAGTATAACAATTCCTCATTCGATAGGTCACGCTGGTGAATCTTACGTGTGTAATCTTGAATCTTCAGTGCGCACGCATACGCTTGTGGATACTGGTTCTTGACCATATCATGCAGTGGACTATCTCCCTGCTCACTGGCTGCGCCGCTAACGACACGCTGTGCAAAAAACTTCAAATGTGTGAGGAAACGGAAATAATTCAAAGATTCCTCATCTAGCTCGATGACATAATGACGAGTAACGATTCGCAGCACATCTTTGACAATATTGGTCATGCTAACCGTTTCGCTCATCTGTCCGTTTAGCTGAGAATTCACAAAATGCAATGCAATGAAGCCGCCTTCATCTTCTGGCAACGCAACGCCGAGCTTATCCTCGATCATCTGCAGCGCCTTCATTCCGATGTAGTACTCCTTGCGATATAGCTTTTTGATTTCCCATAAAAGAGCATTTTTGATCTCCAACCCTTGTCGATGCCGTTCGATTGCGAAATGGATGTGGTCAGTAAGCGAGATGTATATGCTGTCATGAAGCTGGCTTCCCAGCACCGTCTGCGCATAACGGATAATTTCATCCGAGCATTCCATATATTCAATCGGAATATCTGACAGCAATGTGGTCAGCTTATCAGAGATTTCTTTGCTTTCCAATTTGAACACCTTTTCAATCTTCGCTTCATCAACGAGATCATCGGGATGCTTCTTAAAGCCAATTCCTCTGCCCATCACGACCAGTTCCTGTTTGCCGGAATCTACAACGGTGACGACATTGTTATTCAGAACCTGCGATATTCTCATTCTCATCACCTTTTTGTATCATGCTAAAAAGGCAAAACCAAAAATGACAAGGTATGTCAGTTTCGGTTTTGCCTGATTTCTCAGTAACAATCCGTGTTTTGGTTTCGATACAAATATACTACCACAGCCGACAAAAAATGACAACCGCTTTTTGAAAGCCTTTTCTGTGGTGACGAATTTATGTGTCCCTAGACGGATTGAAATGGATAAAATGATACGTATCAAACCGCATGAAATCCATATTTATACTGCTGTAGAGGCTAATCGTATAGTCAAAACAATGATAAACCATGCGATACATACTACCAGAAGCACCCATCCAGCAATTTTTAATAAGCGTTTGAACGTTGACGGTGCATTCAATTGAAATTAACCTCCATATTTAAATCAATTTTAAATCAATTCAAAACTACGTTCCAGTACATCCACCGAGCTTGTTCCTACGTAAACCTTGAACTCACCTGGCTCAGCTACCCACTCCAAGGAAGCATTGCAATACTGCAAATCCTGCTCGGTAATCGTAAATTCGACGCCAGTGCTCTGACCTGGTTGCAGGTGGATTTTGTGGAAGCCTTTAAGTTCTTTGACCGGGCGGACGGTGCTGCCATACAGATCCTGAATGTACATCTGTACCGTTTCCTCACCTGCCACATTACCTGTATTTGTCACGGTAGCACGAACAGTAATCGACTCGCCACGCTTAATAATATCACGATCCAGCTTGAGTGCAGAATAGGTGAAATGTGTATAGCTCAGACCATAGCCAAATGGATAGAGCGGCTCGTTCGGGCCATCCAGGTACTTGGAAATGTATTTCTCATCCTTGTTCTCTGCTGTGACTGGGCGACCGGTATTAAAGCGATTGTAATAAATCGGCGTCTGACCAAGATGTTTAGGGAAGCTCATCGTCAGCTTACCGGATGGGTTGTAATCACCGAGCAATACATCTGCAATCGCATGACCCGCTTGAGAGCCCAGGAACCATGTCTCCACAATCGCATCCACATGCTCCTGATACCAGTCGAGTACGAGTGGACGACCATTCGTAAGCACGAGTACAATCGGCTTGCCCAGCTTGACTAATTCTTCTGCCAGACGCTGCTGGGGTGCTGGAATGCTAATGTCCATGCGAGAAGCGGCTTCACCAGACATCTCACTGTGCTCACCAAGTGCAAGCACGATCATGTCTGCTTCACGCGCCGTCTTCACCGCTTGCTCGATCCCGCCTGGAATCGCTTCGTTCACACCGCTACCCTGCGCGTATAACAGTGCTGCATCAGCGATGCCTTTGGCCTGTAGACCTTCGCGAAGTGTGACTGTCTCTTCCTTATAACGAGAAAACTGCCATGTGCCAAGCATATCTTTACTATCTGCAAAGGGTCCAATCAGCGCAACCGTCATGTCGCCTTGCAACAAACCTTCCTGTGGCAACGGCAAAATGCGGCGGTCATTTTTCAGTAGTACAATCGAGCGACGTGCCAGTTCCAGACTTGCTTGCAAATGCTCAGGATGGAAATGATACTCCACTTCTTTTTCCGGACGGATATAGCGGAATGGATCATCCATCAGACCAATCTCATATTTATAAATCAGAATACGACGTACAGCCGCATCAATCTGCTCGATATCAATCTTGCCTTCTGCTACAAGCGCAGGTAGATGCTGTTCGTACAGCTGGGTCACCATCTCGATATCCATACTCGCATCGAGCGATAATTTGGCTGCTTCTTTCCGATCACGTGCCGCGCCATGAATATAGATCTCATCGACTGCACCATAGTCAGAGATCAGCATTCCGTCGAAGCCAAGCTCTTTGCGTAGCAGATCATTTAAAATGAATTTGTTACCCGCAATCGGAATCCCATTATAGAAGTTAAACGCGTTCATAACCGAAGCTGAACCTGCTTCCAGTCCTGCCTGGAATGGTGGCAAATATATATTACGCAGCATCCACTCGGAAATATCAACGGTATTGTAATCACGTCCTGCTTCGGAAGCGCCATAAGCAACAAAATGCTTCAGACAGGCGATCAGCGTCTCTTCATTAAATAGACTATCGCCCTGGAAGCCTTCCACCTGAGCCTTCGCGATCAATGAACCCAGATACGGATCTTCCCCGGCACCTTCCATCACTCGACCCCAACGTGCATCACGGCTAATATCGACCATTGGTCCATGATTGTATGTGATGCCTGAAGCCGTTGCTTCACGCGCAGCGATCACACAAGCCTCACGGATCTGCTCCATATTCCAGCTACTTGCCCAGGCCAGCGGAATCGGGAAAATCGTCTGGTAACCGTGGATGACGTCCGCATTAAAGAACAGCGGAATACCCAGACGAGACTGCTCGACAGCCATCTTTTGCAAATCAAATGTACGGCGACTGTTAAACGCACCCAGAATCGAGCCCACGCGACCTTCACGTACGAGCACATCGGTAGGCGCTGCTTCGATATCTGCACCAAAGGAGAACTCGGAATCGGCACATTGACTCATTTGACCGATCTTTTCTTCTAGCGTCATCTTTGCGAGTAGTTCTTCGACAGATTGACGAATATTTTCCTCACTTCGTTTGGTTACGCCTGTTTTGCGATAAGGGGCAACAAGTGCAGCCAGTGTATCTGTATCTTGATGGTGAATATTGGACATATAAACGACCTCATTTCAAGTATAATACGCAATCCGCCGCTGTATTTGTATAAGTGAACTATTGAATACGGCTAAATACGGCGAATTGGTGTGCGTTGTATAGTACTAATGTAGGCGTTTACGTCGTTGATTTATGGTTATATTCCTTTATTTTTGGTAAAATAGCAGAGTACAATAACACTCCAGCCTTTGACTGCCGTTTTACGGTCATATGTATTACATAAAATGTAAATTAATAGAAAAAGGAAGGAATACAAAAACATGGACATCCTATTTCCAAATGGATCGGCTATCTAGTAACTCTTGTGATGAATACGTTATTTATCGCCATTATTTCAGAGCTTCTGCCCGGTGTGACGATACAAGGACTCGAGGTCGCATTAGGATGGCACTGATATATCAATGTATAGAATGGATTGTAGAAATGCGAATAGCTAGACAATCTTCAAAGCCCGAGTAAGCATACTAGGTTCCGTGTATTACACGCAGGCTAGTCTATTGAAATTATGAATAATAGAATGCCATCATACTCACATACAATGGCTATCGACTTGGTCCTCCTACGCTAGCAATGCGTAACTCCTCCAAATCAATCATTACTGTAAAATCAAAAAATTGCTCACTGAACCCTTCCATCCAATCTTCAGGAGCATCTTCGGAATAAAACCAGAACACCAGTAGTTTCGATTCATCCGAAAAATGTTGTTCGGAACAACGGATGGAACAGAGCGCCAGATCAATATGCAGTGGAGGCGACCAACATGCCGCTATTTCTACCAACTCATTCGCTCGCTGCTGTGCAGCTTCTACAGCTAATAGTAGATGAAGCGCATAATCTGCGCCTACCATTTGCTCTGCAATCGCATCTTCTTGCTCAGTATGTAGAGTCTTCAGTAATTTAGATACATAATGACGATCAATCTTAAATACGCTACGGTTAAATCGTATCTTTTTTTGATGTACATGATTTGCAGCATCCATTTCAGCTTACCTCCGTTTTTGAATATCATTGTTGTAGGATGATCATCAAATCAATGGAAATTCATGCTTATTACATTTATGGTACAGCTAAGCTCCAGGCAAGTCTATTGCCGCAATATATTTTAAATAGATACCATCTTTATATCGTAAAGGAGCTGATCCATATGACGAATATTACGTCTGATTCGATTCAACTTATTATGAAAATGATGTATACCGAATTTCAAATGACTCTGTATTGGATAGATTCGACCGGGAAATTGGTAGACGAACAACCTTTACGCAAATTCAATCCTGTTTATGATCATAAAGCCCAGACCCTTGCTCTGCTTGCTCAGCAGACCAAGGGTCATTATCCGGTTGTGCAATCGACGAATGTGCTGGAGCAGTATTTGACGGTGCCGTTACTAGATGGCGATACGTCTACAGGTACGCTGATTGCTGGACCTTTCTTTCACGCGATTGTACCGGATGAACTGATTAGCGGAATCATTCGAGATTACCAGTTGTCTTTTCGGCAGCAGGATTCAATTCGGCAGTTTTATGCGAGCATTCCACTCATTTCTAAGGAACGTATCTATAATGCAGCGGCGATGATTCATTATATGCTGTACCAGCAGCCCCTTGATCTTGCCGAGGTGATTCAGCATAATTTGCATATTCATATTCAACCCGATGAGCAAGCCGCAATCGTGTCCTCCCCGTATGAGGAAGAAGCGTATATCGCACCAGCCAGCTATCATCGTAACCCGGAGATGGAGCAAATTTTCTTACAATACATTCGTGAAGGAAGAAAAGAAGATCTGGTACGCTGGGAGCTTGGCTTTCCTACCGAAAAGCTAGGGGTATTATCGAAAAAAAGCCTGCTCCGCAGTGAGAAAAATCTAGCAATCTGCTCGATCACACTGGCAACACGCGCAGCGCTGGATGGTGGCGTGAATGCTGAAATTGGCTATACACTAAGCGATTTTTACATTCAAGCGGTTGAGGAATGTCAAAATCCTGGTGAAGTGCAAGCTACTTTGCGCCGTTGTTATAACGACTTCGTCGATCGTGTACTGGAAAGCCAGCAGCAGCGTTATTCCAGAGAGGTTAATCAATGCCGAAACTACATTTTCCATCATCTATACGAACCGATCCAGCTTGAACACCTATCCGAACTCACCGGACTCAGTAGCGACTATCTGTCCAAACGCTTCAAAACCGAAACGGGCATGTCTCCCGTCCATTTCACTCAATACTACCGCGTCCAGGAAGCCAAACGCCTTATATCCAGCACCGCCCACTCCCTGTCCGCCATCGCCACCATGCTTCAATTTCACGACCAAAGCTACTTCACCAAAATCTTCAAAGCGCATACTAACCAAACACCTAAACAATACCAATCCCCATCCAGCGGTGGCACCCTCCCCCTATCCCGCGTATAAACTAAGGGTTGGGTTGTATTCAATCCAATGCTCGTAAATTATCTCCTTCTAACGCGAACCCCAAGCTCACATAAAATCCCAAGGAGGTTCGCGCTCCTTGCTACACAAGGGATTTCAACATTTTTGTTGTATTTTCCGATGCTTTCAGCTACTCTAAAAAGGAGGTTCGCACTTTTGAGCGTTAAAAGCCTTGCTACATAAGGACTGAAAGCACCCACAGTCGCTCTCCGTGCGAGAGCGTGGATTGAAATCGCAAATCCTTACGTATGATAATCCTGTTCGGTCGTCGCTCTCCGTGCGAGAGCCTGGATTGAAATAATACTGCTGTTTTGGTAACTGCCATTTATAAATCGTCGCTCTCCGTGCGAGAATGATGATCGAAAAGAATCATTTAGAACAATATCGCATCCAAAACGCATCAGTTCCTCCAAACGCCGCACGGAGCCAGCACACATGCTGCTCTGCTCCAGAACGGAAGAAAGCAAATAAGGGCAAAGGACGACCTTGGCTTAGAAAATCTACATTTATCCCCATTCGTAGATTTGCTAAGCCACCGGAGTCCGTGCCCTTATTGCTTTTTGGAGTGGATGAAGCACAAAAAATAAAAAGCCAGCACCCTCTCAAAAGAGAATGCCAGCTCAATTTGCCACACTAACTTCCTACAATCCAACCTCAACCCTGCACCGGACGAATCTTCCAAATCTCCGCCGCATACTGCTGAATCGTTCGATCGCTTGAAAACTTCCCAGAATGCGCAATATTATGAATCGACTTTTTCAGCCAAGCCTTCTGATTGCGGTACGCCGCCTCGATCTGCATATGAGACTCTGCATACGAATCAAAATCCTTCAGCATAAAGTACTCATCATTGCCATCCAACAACGACTGATGCAGCGATGCAAATTCATACGTATTGCTGGCAAATGGCCCCGGTGTGATCAGCTGATCCACCACTTCCTTAATGCGTGCATCACTGTTGTACACATCAAGAGCAGAATAGCCACCATGCTGATAATAGTTCATGACTTCGTCTGCGCTTAGACCGAAAATGAACATATTTTCATCACCTAGCATCTCGTGCATCTCCACATTGGCGCCATCCATCGTACCGATCGTCAGTGCACCATTCATCATTAGCTTCATATTACCGGTACCCGAAGCTTCCTTACTTGCTGTGGAGATCTGTTCACTAATATCTGCAGCAGGAACGATCTTTTCTGCCAGAGATACCGAATAATTTTCCAGAAAGAATACATTTAGCTTATCCTTCACATCAGGATCGTTATTCACGACACTTGCGACCCGATTGATCAGCTTGATTGTATTTTTCGCCAGATAATAGCCAGGTGCTGCCTTCGCACCAAAGATAAACGTACGCGGCACCATACTGAGTGAAGGCATTGCCTTGATCTGATTGTACAGATACATCACATGCAAGATATTCATAAACTGACGCTTGTACGCATGCAGACGCTTGATCTGTACATCGAAAATGGACTCCGTATTCACAGTTGTACCATACTTTTGCTCGATATAGTGGGCAAGTCGCTGCTTGTTATGATGCTTGATTGCAGCGATCTTTTCTTGGAATGCTGCATCCTCACTATATTTTAAAATACCTACCAATTCCTTCGGATGCGTCTTCCAGCCTGCCCCGATGGATTCGGTTACCAGATCGCTCAGCTGCGGATTGGCATGCATCAACCAGCGGCGATGCGTGATTCCGTTCGTTTTGTTGTTAAAACGTTCGGGGTACAGCTCATAGAAGTTACGCATTTCGCGTTCCTTCAAAATATCCGTGTGCAGTGCAGCAACGCCGTTAATGCTGTAGCTACCCGCAATCGCGAGATGCGCCATCTTCACCTGATCGTCGAACACAATCGCCATATGGGCAACGCGCTCTGGATCATCTGGATACTTTTCCATGAGCAGCTTACAGAAGCGTGCATTGATCTCGTCGATAATCATATACACACGCGGAATCAGATCACGGATCATCTGTACCGGCCATTTTTCCAGTGCTTCACTCAAAATGGTATGGTTCGTATACGATACAGTGCGACATACAATCTTCCATGCCTGATCCCATCCATAGCCCTTTTCATCAAGCAGGATGCGCATCAGCTCTGGAATGACAAGCGTTGGATGCGTATCGTTAATATGAATAGCGATCTTCTCCGGTAGATGATCGTAGCTAAGACCTAGCTTATCGTACGTACGTAAAATGCTTTGCAAGCCTGCAGAACATAGGAAGTATTGCTGCTTCAGACGAAGCAGTCGTCCTTCGTAGTGGCTATCATCCGGGTAGAGGAACTCCGAGATCGACTCGACCGAACGGTTGTAATTCAGATAGCTGTAGTAGTTCCCACCGCCATCCAGATTACGGTTCGCCATTTCCGGTACAGGCTCTGCGCTCCATAGACGTAATGTATTCACATGATAATCTGGCTTATTCCCACGATAGCCAATAACAGGCACATCATATGGAATCGCCCAGACCGCTTCATAATCACGCAAAGCGAAATACAGCTCGCCGCCCTTTTCCTCGGTTTCTACATAGCCACCAAATCGAACCTCGACTTTACGATCCGCGCGGCGCACTTCCCATTCAAAGCCCTTTTGTAACCAGTCATCTGGCAATTCTACCTGATTTCCGTCTACAATCTTCTGCTCGAATAGTCCGTACCGATACCGGATACCGCAGCCGTGCCCGGCATAGCCAAGTGAAGCAAGCGAATCGAGGAAACAGGCAGCCAGGCGACCTAAGCCGCCATTACCAAGACCCGCATCCGCTTCTTGTTCTTCGATCTCTTCAAGCTTGATGCCCAGATCAGCTAAGCCAGATTGCACAAGTTCTAAGATGCCCATATTGAGCAGATTATTACCAAGCAGACGCCCGATCAGAAATTCCAGTGATAAGTAGTACACCTGTTTTTCGCCATCCTGACGAAGTTCACGATTGGTTGATGCCCACTCACTTCCGGCAAACTCCCGCATCATACGGCTCAGAATGGTATAGACATCTTCTGATGATACTTCCTCAAGTGGCTTACCGAGCTTAGAAACGACATTATTTTGAAATACCTTTTTAAATTCTTCTTTGTTTGTGAACAAAAGGCGATTCCTCCTGCAGTCAGATTATCAACTTTAGAGAGAGGTACTCTTGGCTGTTACGTATGGATGCTTGTTGTCACCGATCAACGTACGGTTATGCGAAATCTGTACGTCTTTATCCAGAATGACATTTTCCAGTACAGCACCCGCTTCAATCGTACACTTCTGTAAAATAATCGAGTTTACGACGCGCGCGCCCTTTTCCACTTTAACGCCGCGGAACAGAATGCTGTTCTCCACTTCACCGCCCAGTACACAACCGTTCGCAACGAGCGAATTGCTGACTTTGGCACCTTCAAGATATTTGGCAGGCGCTTCGTATTTGATCTTGGTCTGTACCGGATTCTCGCGGAATAGCTGCTGATAATTATCCGGGCAGAGCAGATCCATACTATTACGATAATAGCTTTCGACCGAATTAATGACTGCATTATAGCCTTTATATTCATATCCAGCGATTTTGAGGCGATTCGGATTGCTTTGTACCACATCGCGGAAGAAATAACTTTTACCGTGAGCGATGCAATAGTTTACCTGCTCCAGATACAGCTCTTTACTCATGATGAACGTTTCTACATAGATGTTATGATGACTTCTGTCCTGATGAATATCAGTCACAAATCCATCCGCATCAACCTCAACGCGGCGGCAAGCACCATGCTCTGGATGCAACTCGTCTACCTTTTTGTAAACGACGGTAATGTCAGCGCCTTTTTCCAGATGATAGGCATACACATCCATGTAGTCGATTTTGTTCACATGCTGTGTGCCGGTATGCACGACCATATCACCGCTACTGCGATAGAAAAAGTCCATATTGTTATGAATATGTTGCAGATCCCCGAGCGACGTATCGGTTGGATCGTGCCAGTCTGGAGGTAGAATGAACAGCCCTCCACGCTTGCGATCCAGATCCCACGGACGACCTTCGCCAAGATGATCCATCAATGAGCGGTACTTACGACGTACGAACAAGGCGATATCTTCGACGCCTCCGTACATCATATTCGATAGAGCAAAGTCAATCAGCCGATAGCGACCGGCAAAAGGGACGGCTGCGCCGCAACGAAAATAGGTCAGTTCCTTGAGTTGATCCAGTTCATGATCGAGATTGATTACACCTACAAATCCTTTCATTCCTGTCACCGTCCCTCTGTTATGATTCGCTCGTTACGAGCATGATTTCGTCTTTTTCCGTATGATCTACGCCAATCTGTGTACCGTCCTCTACAATCACACCTTCATTCACGATGGCACGGTGAATACGTACATTTTTGCCGATTTTGGCGCCTGGCATAATGACAGAATCGGTAATGACGCTGCCTTCGCCTACCTCCACGTTGAAGAAGAGTACTGAATGGTTCACTTCGCCATGCACCATGCAGCCTTCATTCACAATACTGTCCGCTACAACAGCTGACGGTGCGATATAGGCAGCGGGCTGGTTCGGACTGCGAGTGAATATGCGCCAGGTTGGATCGTTCAAGTCGAGCAGTGGCTGTTCGGACAGCATGTCCATATTCGCTTCCCACAGACTTTGAATCGTACCCACATCGCGCCAGTAGCCTTCAAATGGATACGCATATAGCACTTTATCATCATTCAGCAGTAATGGAATCAAGTCTTTACCAAAATCGTAAGACGATGCTGGATTGTCTTCATCCTTGATCAGGTAGGATTTGAGTACATCCCATTTGAACAAATACACACCCATCGAAGCGAGCGTACTTTTCGGCTCGGCAGGCTTTTCATCAAATTCATAAATTTTGAGGTTATCATCGGTATTCAGCATGCCGAAGCGACTCGCTTCTTCCAGCGTGACATTTACGACGGAAATGGTGCAATCGGCATTCTTTTCTTTGTGGTAGTCTACCATCTTTTGGTAGTCCATTTTGTAAATGTGGTCACCAGAGAGGATCAATACATGTTCGGGGTCAAACGTTTCAATAAACTTGAGGTTACGATAAATAGCATCGGCAGTACCTTGATACCAGCTACTACCTTCTTGTCTTTCGTGTGGAGGAAGGACGAACACACCGCCATTTTTACGGTCCATGTCCCAATCGTTACCTACACCTATGTATGCGTGCAAGACGGTCGGCTCATACTGTGTCAGAACACCTACAGTGTCGATGCGCGAGTTGGCGCAGTTGCTAAGTGGAAAATCAATAATACGATAGGTGCCGCCGAAGTACACAGCGGGCTTGGCTAGTGCTTTCGTTAGATCCTTTAGCCGCTTGCCCTGTCCTCCGGCAAGTAGCATAGCAACGACTTCTTTTTGACTCATGGAAAAGCCTCCTTCGTGTAAGTTGACTATTCATTACGCGACATCTCATAACGTGGAGAGACGAACAATGGACTTCTACCTGAAACCATTCCTGTACTAAACCAAGGCAGAGACTTTCCCTGTGCACATCGACCTGTCAAAGCGTCTGTACTGTTCACCGACTATTCAATTTTATATGTTTTCTTGAAATCGAATGCCGGTAATACTTTGTGCCCGGCATGCATCCGCAAATTCACTAGATGCAACAATAAGGCTAATATCCTCATTGGATCGTACCAATCCATGTCCTTTAAGTGCATCAGGACGGAAAATGGTGGATATGAAATGAGGCGGACTTCCATGTACACCTGGTAATAAGGGCACATAGACGGACTCCTCCATATCGAGGCAGTTGATAACCGTGGTGATATTCGGCACTTGAAAACCGCGTAGCGGCTCGCCGTTAACCAGCACTTCGGCATCAATAAGCTGCACATCTTGCGATGCATGCTGACGAATAAGTGCAGACAAACGCGGCCCAATCAAATCCGGTCCATCTGTCATAAACCAATCGAACAGCAGCAGCCGATCCAGATCAATATCTCCATTCAAATGAAAGCGTGGTGTTTTCGCCCAATCGCGCTGCGGCGTACCCTTTTTAAAGCTAAGATGATCTGGAGATTCGTTAAAATTGTACTTAAACCAATAGCGGTCTGGATAAATATCCGCCGGAAGCAGGAGATAACACATACATCAATCATCCTTTCACACTGTTGCAGCATCTAGCAATGATAAAGCAAGGTGAATGGCTCTCCCTGCTTTACATTCTATTTGCTATAAACCTGCTGTATTTCCAATTCGACACAGGCATACCTATTCCCTTCTGCAAGCTACTTACAATCTGAACGATTTTGCACAAAAGATAAACCATAATGCGCCTGCTCCGGCATCGCTTATATACTCTATTCTACCTATAATTCCACATTTTTCAAACTTTTTCATGTTCACGCATTGTGTAACGCTTTCATTTACATAAAACGGATACGGATAAAAGATACCTTATCTTAAATACGAGGAAGCGAGTTCACAAATCTGCCGATTTCGCTCAGTGATCTCACTTCGTCGTGGCATCGGTTCCCAACGACTCACGTCGTCCAGCCATGTTGTTGGAAGCTCGATCTCGCTTTCCTTTTGCCACCTGCTTAGCCACTCAGATGGGAGAGACAGCAGCGGATCACGATCAATCTCGGCAAGTAGCGAATGCTCACTCATTTCAAGCCATAACAGTGACCATGCACGTGGAACGACTCTCCATATATCATACCCACCACCGCCAAGTGCTACCCATCGTCCATCACAAAAATCATGAGCAGCCTGATGAAGTAGTCTCGGCATCTCCCGATAAATGCGCATCGAACAGTGAATATGGGATAACGGATCAAGCGCATGCGCATCACAGCCATGCTGGCTCACGATCACATCAGGACGAGCACGCTCTAGAACCTGTTCTAGCACATGACTGAAGCATTCCAGCCACGAATCATCCTCCGTATACGGCTCTACTGGAACATTGATCGTACAGCCAAATCCTTCTCCTTCTCCGCGCTCTTCCACTCGCCCGGTGCCTGGAAATAAGTATTTGCCTGTCTCATGAATCGAATACGTAAATACGGACGGATCGGTGTAAAAGCTCATCTCTACACCATCCCCATGATGCACATCGGTATCAATATATAGCACTCTTGCTTGATAACGATCGCGGATATGACGAATCGCAATCGACGCATCGTTATAAATGCAAAAGCCAGCGCCCTTCTGCGGAAGCGCATGATGCAGTCCACCACCGAGATGTAGCGCATGCTTGGACTGTCCACTCATCACAAGCTCAGCCGCCTCAACCGAGCCAGCGGCAATTGCTGTCGCACTCTGGTGCATACCTTTGAAAAAAGGAGTCTCCTCATAATCTAGACCATACTGTCCCGCCTGACTAAGATAAGGCTCTACTGGAGAAGGTAGGCTGAGCTGCTTGACCGTTTCGATATATTCGGGAATATGGATGCTCGCTAGTAGACGTTCATCGAGCGGCGCGGTCGGGATATGAATCTGATCACTTTTTAGACCGTTCACCTGCTCCAGCAGTTCCATCGTCATCACCAATCGACGCTGGTCAAACGGATGATCCCGGCGAAATACATAATTCAGACTGTCCGGGTGATATACATAGGCTGCTTGCAGCATCGTGCTCATTGCCTCCTTTATCCATCAATACATGAAGCGCTGACGAAAACGAAGACGATCAAAGGCTTCGACTGACGATTGAGGCACCTGTCTGCCTACACGCACCATCAGGCAATTTGCCGGATGAGAGCAGATTTCGGGATCATCGGTCGCAAACCAGACCATGTCTACATTTTTCATCAGCTTCTCCATCATTTTGCGATAATCCCACACACTGAGTCCTGTACTTTCCAGATCCCAGTGCCAGTAGTATTCCGTGGTGAACACAATCATATTATCTAGCTGTTCTTGATGAAAAGCGAGCTGGATCAATCGTTTGGCTAGACCTAAGCCGCGATAATCATTGGCGATCTCTACCGCTCCCAGCTCAACCAGATCGTCCATATTGCCTTCCGACCAGCGTTCATATTCATCCGGGTAGTGAAAAGTCACATAGCCGACAATCACATCCCCATCGGTTGCCATCACGATTCGACCTTCCGGTAACTCGGCAATTTCAATTAATGCTTCATGCTGTTCTGCTGGACGACGAAAGGCATCGAGCTGCGTATGCAATTGACATGCAGCGATACGCTCCGGGGCTACCGGGCCTTCTATCACCAGCGATGTTTGCCCATCCGGGCGATGTAATTGTTGCGTTTGCTTGATCTTGATATGTTCCATACCGGGTTCCTTTCCTGAACGTTGTGATAACGCTTACGGCAAGGTGCCTGATTCAATTATAGCTGATTTTGCAACCTAATCTAATATGAAGTTCCAAATCGTTATATTCCACCTCTCTAATCTACTTAATGTGTAACAAAAATCCCCGTCTACCCCAGACCAGAAGTGGTCTAGCTACATAGACGAGGATAGTTCAAATCATGATGTTATTCCCGATGCTTAGCTTGCGATCGTTTTATTTTGTCTAAGCCGATATTTTCTCGCAACCTACGATCACATATGCGTACTCTATCGACTTAGATGTAGATGTAGATGTAGATGTAGATGTAGATGT